>Ga0123355_10009133_pt1 | contig 15039 bp, 13 predicted proteins | sample TergutEmb28metaG_3_FD_89872 | JGI IMG/M metagenome (GOLD analysis project Ga0123355, IMG submission 89872) | Embiratermes neotenicus P1 segment gut microbial communities from Petit-Saut dam, French Guiana - Emb289 P1 | ecosystem: Host-associated > Arthropoda: Insects > Digestive system > Gut ...
TGTGTGTGTGTGTGTGTGTGTGTGTGAGAGAGAGAGAGAGAGAGAGAGAGAGAAATTGAGTGTGATCAGGTGCAACAAAATCATCTACACCTACGACGGGGTGCTGATAAGTCCTTAGCCCAACCTACTTCCCGATGTCCTAGGACGTAATCGATAGTGTCGTTGGAAAGAGGGGTCTATCCATGTGCCGAATTGCGAGTATTTTTTATTACGGAGGCTGAAGGGAAGCATGTCAGGCGACGCGCGCGATTTCAACAACATGGAGACGCGAGCTGTCATCAAGTTTTTTCCCCCCTACAAAGCAAGTTCCTGAAGGAAATTCACGCTATTCTGACAGAAACATTAGAGGAACATGCACCATCGTATACTACCATCAAAAACTGGGTGGCCCAGTTTAAACGTGATGATTTTTCCATCTGTAATGCGCCTCGTCCTGGACGACCCAAAACAGTGACCACCTCGTAGATTATTGATCAAATTGACGAGATAATATTGGAAGACCGCCGGATTTCGGCTAAATCAATAGCTCAGCAACTGGGCATCTCACGTGAGCGGGTTGGGTCCATCATTCATGAAGATTTAGACATGCAGAAGCTCTCCGCGAAGTGGGTCCCGAAATGCCTGAACGCGGATCAAAAACGTCAACGGTGCCAGTCGTCTGAGCAACTTTTGGAATTTTTTCGGCGCGATCCAATTGATTTCCTGTCGCGATTGGTGACCATGGACGAAACCTGGTTATATCACTATGACCCGGAGACAAAGCAACAATCAATGGAGTGGCGGCATAGCGGCTCACCCCGCCCCAAAAAATTCCGAATGCAAACATTCGTTGGGACAGTTCTCGCCTCGATTTTTTGGAATCAAGACGGCATCCTCCTCATTGATTATCTTCCAAAGGGCCAAACTATCAACGCGGAGTGTTACTCATCTCTGCTGGTGCAAATGAAGGACATTTTGAAGGGAAAACGCCGCGGGAAGGTCACCAAGGAGGTCTTGTTCTTGCACGACAATGCCTCGGCTCACCGGGCACTTGTAGCCCACAAGAAACTGACCTACCTGGGCTTCCAGTGTCTTGATCATCCACCCTATTCTCCGGATTTGGCCCCATCGGTCTATCATCTGTTCTCTGGACTGAAAAAAAAAACAATTGAAAGGTCGCCATTTTTCGTCCGACGCGGAGATCATTGCTGCCGCGGAGACCTGGTTGGACGGACAACTTTCCGAATTTGTTTTGAGTGACTTGCAAAAGTTAGAGCAACGGCCTAAGAAGTGTATTGCGCTTCGTGAGGAATATGTTGAATAAATCCCGAGTTTGGTCGCTGTAGTTTGTTTCCTTCCTGGTCGGGCTAAGGACTTATCAGCACCCCCTCGTACAATGATTAGGGAGAACCGGAGCACATTGGCTGCGTCCCCTCATCATCGCCTGCAAGCTGTTGGCCCCATCCCTCGAAATACAGCTCGCTACTCATAGGCAAGACGTCCCAGATGCAGTGAGGTTACAGACAGGAAAAGGCCTTCCCACTTGCCCTGCTAGTCAGCACGCAGCCGATCTCAATGCCGGTGTCCGTACTGGGTGCCTCGTCATACGTAGCAGTGGTCAAGAAGTTTCCTTCTAGACAGAGGTTGCGTGCCACAGTTGGTGATTGGATTTAACTCTTTTCTGCAGACAATAGGTAGTCCTCGTATTATGTCGCTGCGGACAGCGTTTTGCTTCAACCCTGACAAATTCTAGTGGCCAAAGTTGAGGCCAACGTTGCCCGGACTCGCATGAACATCGTTTCCGCTGGCAGCTGGCAGTTGGCAGGATGTTCAACGACCAAGCTTTCTGGTACTCTAATTGAATTTATGTGCAAATAGATGCAATAATTCCGCGTTGTTTCGTGATCAGAAACAACTTAAACCTAACGTTAGTCGAAGACCTCCAGTATAATGCTGAGTAGGTGCTCTGGGTCTCAACTTTCAGTTACTTAAATAGGACCTCCAAAAGTGTGTCTTATGTGACCACCATGTGTGTGTTTCATGGTACATCACCGGTATGTGCCTCAAAGTGAGTGCCTTGTGTTACTACCAGTATGTCACAACGGCATGCAGCGCAGTCCTGACTAACTTAGCCCAGTTCTCGTTTTCGTACCCAGGCGATTACGTCATTACAGAAGCATTGATTTCCTTTTCGGAGTAACGGATCTGTATAGATGCTGACTGTGCTGTCAGCGGTTCGTATGTCTTATCTGTCTCTATCTCGAGGTGATGAACTCGGATGCATTAATTCTTGTAAATAGCCAACTTGACGCACAATTCTTTTTCTTAATTTATTTCAGTTCTCTATATGTTTCGAGCAGCCTTGTGCTCATCATCAGGAGAGTCTATTGTATCAATACGACATCTGGTATATGCCACTCTGTTTGGGTGACCGTCTGGTATGCACATTTGGATGGAGTATTGATACAATTGACTCTCCTGATGATGAGCACAAGGCTGCTCGAAACATGTAGAGAATTGAAATAAATTCATTAAGAAAAAAGAATTTTGCGTCAAGTTGATTATTTACAAAGATTATAACGAGATGCACGGTCAACAAAATATATAAATCGGATACATTGAAGACCTCTGAAATTCAAGCACTATAACCCACACGTACATACCAGGACCGCAAAACACGATCCACACTAGTAGTGAACTGTTCTATATTGATTTCGTTACCATGCTGATATATCAGCCTGCTGGGCATTTCTGCAGTTTTTCTTTGTGCTTCGAAATTGCGTGGCGTAGCGAGAAGTACAGAAACACCCACACGCACCTACTGTGTCCGGTAAATCAGGTATTAATTTTATTTAAGCCCTGATTTATTTATACACGGTAACTATTATTAGGTAAAATTCAAATAAAGCCGCCAAACACAAAGGTGAAGCTATTCTGCAGAACAAGCCCTCGAGTGTGCGCCTCTCTGTAGCGTGTGTGTCCTGCGGCTAGAATTCAATTCAAATGTACTGTCAGCACAGAACGCTTTATGTTCAGTGGAACTGAGACCTTTTGAGTGGATGCTCGGAGGGAATGTTACACAAGTTTAATGTTGCCGTCACATTACGTGTACAATGCAAGTTGTCGTCAGTGCATCTGCACTTTGGTTATTGTGCAAGGTATCACCTAAAGTTTAAGTAAACACATATTTATCAGTCCGTGTTGATATAATTTCAGGTGTACTTACATCCCGGTGTGGCCTAATGACGCCGTTTTAGAATTTCGTTGTTGTGGGAAATAAATTTAACTTTTTAACGCTATGGGACAGAATATTTTTGAGAAGCTACTCATCTCTCTGCTGGTTAGAAAATATTCTTCCTCTCAAGGGACCTGAAAGTTCATTACGTATTCACAAGAGCAAGCCACTGGACTCTGTCATAAGCCAGATAAATCCAATTTACTCTCTCCCACCCTATATTTTAACGTTCATTCTAGTGTTATCTTTACCTCTGCGCCGGATCTTGAACTTCGTACATATTTTATAGCTGACAGAAGCCAATTTTGACCTCTAAGTACCTTAACCGTACCGCTGTCATATTTGCCGCTACATCAGAAATTCCTTAATGCAGTACGACTTTTGTGTCAATGGTATTGTTTCAGTTGCCGCCATGCGACGTAACTTAGAAGGAGCTCTTGGGGTTAGCTGATAAGGAATTACGCCCTAACGTGTGAACTGCTAGAAGACTTACAACATTTCACTGTAACAGTGTAGTCAAAAGACTGGGAATACGGCGTGCTATCTGTAACGTAGTATGTGAAGCGTAAAAGGCTTAGGGTAGGCTTCAATGCCTGTACATTGAATGCCTTTGTTCTCAACACTGTGCATCTCGCAGGTTTCCGGTCTTTCTATCAAACACCGTAGTCCCGCCATTCTGCAAACAAGTCGTCTGTTCCAATCTATTCACAAAACTTATGTTCCAGTTATGTACATTATAGTGGCTAGGCATCCGAGGAATCGTGGTTCGATTGTTGGCAGGAGCAGGAAATCACTTCTGGAAAGCGTCCAGACCAGGTACGGGGTTCACTCGGTTTTTGTTCAGCGGGTGCTGAAGCCTCATTGGCTTGGAGTGAAACGTATGGAGCGTGAAGCTGACGACTCACCACTTCTATTGCGGATGTTAAGAATGAGGGCAGCAATGATTCCACACCCTTTACACCTTTATGGAGTGCACAGGGACAGCTTTACGTTTTCATGCATTTTAATATTATATTAGTTATTTTCCAGACGTCACGTTCCTCCCGTCCTGCCGTCGGCTTTTACCAGTGGGCTGCCTCCCACGTTTTGCGCTTCTGTGGCCATTGTTTTCGGAGCTCACGTTCATATGTTTCTTTGGCGTCTTTGAAAGTCTGTCTCCCGTTGCGGGCTTTTAGGAGGTAAAAAATCTGTTTCAAGATAAAACAACCTTTTCGAGACACATTTATTACAGTCTTGTCACATACCAGCAACGGACGCAAGAAAAGCAGCAACTGGCACGTGTAACAAAATGCGTCTACCGCGCACTACTAATAGTTTTGCCACCGTCTTTCTGTCTGCTGCGAGGTATTGTGTGTTTTTTGTGAATGGTGGAGCCAGAGACGTATGGCAAAGTGATGGTGGCCAATTTTTAGAACTTTCCTGAAATATGCTTCTATGTGTTAAAAAATCTTGCTCATGTTTCTGGTTTACCGGTCCCAGTGGCCGCGCGGTCTAAGGCGTAGGTCTGCGGCCGCTCGCCTGCTGGGGTCGTGGGTTCGGATCCCACCGGGGGCATGGAAGTTTGTCTGTTGTGAGTGTTGTGTGTTGTCAGGTAGAGGTCTCTGTGACGAGTTGACCACTTCTCCAGAGGAGTTCTGCCGACTGTGGTGCGTCTAGAAACCTCATGAATGAAGAGCCATGCTCAATCCCTTGTGTGATTGGATGCATTTCCTACATACCATTCAATGTAGCCAGCCCATTAGCTTATAGTGTATTCTGTACTATGAATACTGATTTCAATAGAGAGAGAGAGAGAGAGAGAGAGAGAGTTTCTGGTTTCAGGCATGAACTCACCCCAAAGGTTATCACCGTAGCCTGTATGGGCCTGTTGTGTAAATATACAGGTTGACATATTTGTTTAACTGTACCATGCAACATAGCCATACTTAATGCTTCGCTAACTTCATGTTCACGTTCTCGAAACAAAATATTCATGAATCAGACTATTTTGTTTGGCACTTTCTGTAGGTCATCAGAGGCCTTTCAGGGGATGTGAGGTCCATTCTGAACTGTGAACTTTAAATGACTGCTGCACAGCAACATAACGTTATTTGTGTAGTGGATCTGAGTCAACGTACGATAAACCCAAATTACAGCGGCCTGAGCTACGATCTATTATAGATACAGTCGCCTTTCGAGGTTTAAGAATTAATATTGTCAACTTCGGCGTTATGACACCGTTACAAAGGTTTCGGAGGAACGTACTGCACACGTCTTCAGGATAGAAGTAGCTTTTACCATGAAGGTGGAAGCAGTATGTGACTGTGAACCGTTCATTGCCATCTGAGTACGCAGTGTCGTAACCGAGATGGTAGCGTGAAATGCGTTCCGAGTTGCAAGTGCAGATGTCATATTTTGTTTGATTTCTTAGCATGTGTCATTTCTCTATGGACCTAATACAAAGCAAAGGTAAAGCAATCCCTATACAGGCCTTGCGGGTTCAGGAGGTTAAGGCTCCCAGATGTCAAGCCAGTCGGCACATTAAGGTGGTACGGTTGTCAGCCTTACGCACCTGTCGCCTTTACCCCCCATAAAATATTACTGGTACTCATTTCTGTTAGCTGAGACGACCCCAGGGCTATAATGCGGCCGGAAGGATAATGTCAATGAAAAATTCCAGTGACACCATCGGCAATCGAACCCGCGACCTTTCGCTTGTAGCGCAGTGCCTCAACCAACTGCGCTACCGCGTGCCCCCATGAGCGTAATATAGCCAATAATATTTTATGATAATTCTCTCCTTCGCCGTTGTGTCATGTGTGCCATGAGAGTTCCTTCTTCTTCTTTTCATCTTCTTCTTCTTCTTCCTCCTCCTCCTCTTCTTTTTCCTCTTTCTTCTTTTTCCTCTTCTTCCTCTTCTTCCTCTTCTTCCTCCTCTTCCTCTTCTTCCTCTTCTTCCTCTTCTTCCTCTCTTCTTCTCCCTCTTCCTCCTCCTCCTCTTCCTCCTTTCATCTTCTGCCTCTTCTTCCTCCTTTTTCTTCTTCTTCTTCTCTTCTTCTTCTTCCTCATCTTCCTCTTCGTCTTCCTCTTCCTCTTATTCCTTTTCTTCCTCTTCTTCTTCTTCTTCCTCTTCCTCTTCTTCCTCTTCTTCTTTCTCTTCTTCTTCTTCTTGCCATTTATTGTGACTGTATATGGATGCACCTTTCAGGTATGTTTTTTGGCGCAGAGTGCTTGAAACGCGCTTCCTACAACGTTACACGCTATGCTTCTTAAGATGGTTGAAGAAAATGCTTATTCTTAGACGATGCAACTGACATACCGAATTCAAGATGCACGCGGTCCAGTGGTGACGCGGTATAAATGCCTTGTCGGTCTCTTCTTTTCCCTGAGCAGAGAAGTAATTAGTTCGCGGAGACGAGGGAAGTTCGTGAGACTTTGTGTTGGAGAGGGGAGGAGAGGCAACACTGCATTACAAAGATCGCACGTGTGCACCTGAACTGAAGACAAGTACTGTCAGACTACGAGACGAAATTTCCGATGTCAGGGCCGAACTGTGGGCTCTTTTTATATAGTCCATGTCATCTGCCAAGGCAACACCTGGTTAAAAGGCTTTATTTTTCACATAAGGAATACCATTTATGGTTTGATTTTGTTCCACTTGTCAGATTGCGATTGATAAACGCCCCATTACAATGAAAGCGTCTCCGGAAGCCAGTTCGGAGTAAAAGAAACGTGTCTCCTGCATCAGAATGTGGTCATTCCCTGATGACGGAGACAGGGAAAGTGTTCGAAAATTTCAGCTTCTGCTCCGGGTTGAATCGGTTTGTCGCTCAAGAATATTTCATCAATTCGGGTCGTCCTTGCAGCGGCAAGTCTTATATGATAAAACTTAACGTTGCAATTGTTGTCACTGTGTACAGTAATTCAGTTATTGTGCAGTCCGTATGCAATTTGTGGCAGACACAGTGCCACTGAGACAAGTTTACGTTCCGACATGTACTCTGATATTCCTTTGCTTTGCTACATATTCATCATCACCACAGTTGCCGGTACGGTACATCCGCTTCAGGCCGCGGTCCCTAGGGACTCACCCTCTCCACATAACTCTCGTAATTGTTGTTGCTGCTGCAATCCGTAGGAGAGCTGCTATCCGCAACAAGAGTTGTGTTTCTCTCGCTTGATACTTCTCATCTTTAATGAAAATTTATCGATTCCTTAATAAGTTTTTTACGTCTAGAGTGTTATGTCATGTTCTCTTTGTAACTACAAATTTTAATTGGGTATCGTCGGTTGCTTTGTGACCACATGTCAGTCAATACCATGCCTACCTGTAACTGTTGCCTGGAAGCTGTCAAACACTTCAGTAAATGGATACAGAATTTTTTTCTTTTCCTGTGGCTCAACCGACTAACTCGGGCCTAGGCTGCCTCGTTGTTGAAGTTTCTAGTTCACGCAGAATTAGACACGCACAGCCGGTAGGACTCCCCTTATCGAATGATCAGCTCGTTACAGAGACCGCTACCTACACAACACAGAATAAACATAAGAGACGCACATCCATGTTCTTTTCGGGTTTTACACCTGCGGTCACAGCAGTCGAGCGCACGGCCACCGGGATCGACTGGATAAAGGTTATTACCACCATAATCGTAACGATTATCTTAACCATAACCATCATCGTGTTCATCACGTACGAGAGATGTGGTGATTAAGGTCGTAACAGATTGGAGGGCGTTTGCCAGAATATACTGATCTTCTATTTATCAGTTAGTTCTCAATTTGTGTAACTGCCAGTACAGCATTTGTGTCAACTCATTGAAGTCCTTCACGTGGAGCTGTTGCAACTTACAGTTAGCCAGCCGGCTATGCGCTCTGTCGTCTTCTTACGGTCCACTCCTCAAGGTTGGCTGCCTATATTTGGGATCCACACACTTTCAAAGGTAAAAGAGGAATGGTTTTAGTTCAGTTGTTTGAAGTGTTTTTTTAGGCTTGGTAAATTTCGTGTCACGTCCCTTTCGAGCGGCTTTTCTGTTTGTTACTCTTTATCAAAAAGTAACTTTTCAATACATTTCTTTTACAGCAGTCTCGATCCCCGCCCTCAGCCCCCCCCCCAACAAAGTTAGGTACTCTGGCCTGTTTAAACTCATAATTTGTTTTCGGATAAAGAATATTCCTATATGCCGTGGACTTGCTGTGACGAGACACAACATGTCAGGGATGGTACGATTACAACACGACACGGAAGAAGTTAGGAAACTTGTGCATAGCACAACTATTGTTCCCGTTCGGTTCGCTACAATTCTCATATTCCACACAGTTTGTGGTTTCCTCGTGCACCAGCAGAAGCGTTGCAATTGATGCATAGTTCCATTCGCGCTTCATTATAGGGCTGTTACTAGGATACGGGGAAAACACAGAATCTCTGGAGCATCAAATTTGCACTTTCCAGCGTATATACGAGGCTAGAGTATGATAGGAATTGCGCAAGCGCGGGGCAAAAATGCGAATCACCATGCGCGCAGAAAGGCTTGCAAGTCCTTATGTAAAATGGCTGTCAGATTTGTCCGCTTGAAATGAAAATTGAAGCTGCGTGACATTTTCTGGTATCAGATGTCATAAAAATTAGTTTAGTGGTCCTCGAGTTTCGATATGGTTACAGACAGAGTGACATGTGGAAGGGTAGAGTTATTTTACTAGAAAGTGTGCAGACGTGTGAAAGCCCCTTCAAACTTTGACAAGCACGAGTGTCTGTGCTATGAGCAGCAATGGAATGCGCTGCACAAGTGTGCCAACCCTTGCCTGCTGGCATTGCAAGACGATACAGTACGTACTTTATCTCTGATATACAGCACAGTTTGTGGTCGTAATTGTGCATCGTAACTGTATGAATGTGTGGTCGTGTGGATATCGTGTAAAAGACTGCAGTCTCACGTACGGAACTTCTGTAGAGTTATTAATGCTGTGTAAGTAGGTGTAATTTTAACTGGAATTTAGGTAGCAATAAAACGGCATAATTTAATTTTAAATTATGTAATTTGTCTTTGAAAGCAACAGTACTTGATTTATTAACCGGACATCCTTTGTTTTAATTTCACAGAGGACATCCCGCCGTGTTTATGAACTTATCACCAATCGCTATAGTTCCGTTAGAAACAAACATGATTTTATTCAGGAGTGCCTACCTATTTGTGTCGTTGTGGAAGGACCGTCATCAGACCAACATTACTGTAACTTTAAAATCAGGTGCAATACAGTGCAAGTGATAATTTGCACTGTATTGCACCTTATTTTAAAGTTTTGTAATGGTGGTCTGAGCCGATCCCAATGGCCGCGCTGTCTAAGATGTAGGTCCGTGGCCGCTTGCTTGCTAGGATTGTGGATTCGAATCCCTCCGAGGGCACGGATGTTTGTCTCTTGTGAGTGTATTGTGCTGTCAGGTAGAGGTTTTTGCGTGGGGCTGATCACTCGTCCACAGGAGTCCTGTCGAGTGTGATGTGTCTGACTGTGATCGTGAATCCTCGATAGTGGCACACTAGGGGTGGTTGCACCATGGTAAAAAAAATGGTGGCCTAATGAGGTATAATACAGTGCAAATTATCCTATTTGCATTGTTTTGTACCTTATTTTAAAGTTAATATAATGGTAGCGTGATGGTGATCGTTTTAGAAAGCAATATGTAGTCATTCCTGAATAAAAAACATGGTTGTGTCTGACGGAACTATAGCGATTTGTGTTAAGGACATCCCTTCGTTGGAATGTGTTTTTCGCAATACAATCAGTACGTAGGCCTAGTTCTCGAGAAGTAAATATAGTGAGGCTTTGGGGGTGCGGTAGTTGAAAATAAGTTGAAACATTTTGACATTCAGCCAATCCCAGTGGCCGCGCGGTCGAAGGCGTGTGTCTGCGGCCGCTCGCTGGCCGGGATAGTGGGTTCGAATCCTATTGGCAGCACTGTGCCCAGTTGAGTACCGACATGCAAGAGAATATGAAGTGGCAGGTTTGTGCGTGAAATGAATTTTGGCTTTGGATGTTTAAGATCTCGATTTATAATTTTACTTGTGAGAAGCTGTTTAATGAGAAAATTCTTCAGGATACACATTAATATTATGTGTTGTAACTAATAATCTGCGGCACGGACAGAACCCGTCATGTCAAGTAGTGAAGAGGAGGAAGAATTCTTGGTCCACGTGAAATTTGATGGAGTTTTAGAGAAGGGCGTTCATGATAGATCTCCATTCTTCTCTAAGGTGATCGGTATCGAAGGAAAGAGACTAGTTAGGCAGATAGGAAATCAGACATTTGCGGAGAATTCCATGACACTGTGGAAACAGCTCTTTTCTTCGAGGAGGATCCATCACCTGCTGGAAGTGACCCGGTCTTCACAACCATCCCACAACATCAATTTCGTTACGTTTGCACGACTCGCAAAGCATTACATGTGTCAAGAGTATTTTTAAACAGAAAAGATTCAATTAATGACGATTCTGGTTTGAACCCAAATTTTGATACTGGTGAGAATTCAGCAGATAAAGATCACGAGACTGGAACCAATAATGTGCGTTTCAGTTCTTCAGATAACCTTACAATGGAAGTAGAATACTGTCCTACACTGCCTACTGCTGAGGAGAAAGAAGACTCCATTGGGCTTTCTGAACCAGAACCTGTAGCGGGACCATCATGGATGCCTGATGTACCAGATGATGATGTTAGAGATTTGGAGACATTAATGGAAACAACTGCACATGTGACACATGAGGTGTCGAAGCTTGTAGAAAAACAAATCAGAGTTACTTGTGACAGAACCTTGAATAGTGCGACAGATTCTGATCATGTGTCTGACGGTTAGTGATGTGAAACTGTTGTGTAGGGTTTTGGTATAAAACAAAAGAATTGCCTTTTGAAAAAAAAAATCCCGCCGGGGGCATGAATTTTTTCTCTTGTGAGTGTTTTGTGTTGTGACGTAGAGGTCTCTGTGTCGGGCTGATCACTGGTCCAGAGGAGTCCTACCGAGTGTGGTGCGTGTGTGATCGCGAAGACCCATAAGGGGAGGCCATGACCCGGAATCGGTTCGAATGGGGGAGGGGTGAAATTGACATTCAACTGTCGTGATTTATAATTAATGAATATATACTTCCGGTGCATCTGTCAAAATTTTCCAAATGACTGTATAACGTCTGCGTGGTTTACGTTGAAGAATAATTAACGATATCGGTGGAGCATAATTCTTCTTTAGATAATACTAGTTCCTAAGCCGGTTAAGAATTTCTAGCTTGCTGTGAAAACTGTCAGTGTGGCTGTCGTAAGCACTGGGCAGTCCTAACTGTCTTGAGCCAGAAAAATCAAATCCACGCTCCCTTTTCTTTCTTCTGTCCGATTTTATTATTATTCTCCCGTCTGTGCCTATTCTCACAAATAAACTTATCCGATATATTTACTTCTTACACTCTTTGGCCTACAACCTCCAGACATCCATCCGTCCAAAGTTATCTCCCAAAGGACTAATACCCCAATGCGATCCCCTTCCGCCAGCAGCAACAGTCTCAAGTCGAGGCTTTCAGCGAAGACAACCATAGACCTACCCGTCACTCGACGGCCACACCCAGTTACAATTTACAACGCACCCTTTTTACGTTAAAGCTATGCCCTTTGTACTAAAGAGTGGTTTAACTTATGAAGGGACACTGGAGCGAAAGTTTCCATCGTTCGTTAATTTTCTGGTTTGTTCGTTGGTATTTACTACACATCATTTCGGATTCCAACAGTATGCGTTGGTTGTGGCCTGAGGAAGAATGTGAGAAATGGATGTAGAGACGCGACCTTTTTTGTAGAGGGGACTAAGCTGGCAAAGAGCGGGAGACAGGCTGTAGGGGTCAAGACAAAGTATGTAGTGGCGTATTAACATTGATATTAACTCAAACGATTTTTAGAGATCTGGTACTGTACAAGACCGCATAAACTCTTAGAACTATTTCGTCCATAGGCCTTACTAATTATAATAAGGTAGAGCCAAATTCACGCCAGGAGCCAAAGGTCTTTCAGTGTTCAAACCGGGCGTTGAACATCGGTACAGTTGCTACAGGGGGAAACAAAGAAGGACTGGTGAGCACAAACCGGTTTATGCTTGGGCACACTGCTGGATCGTTACTTGCTCTGCACCTTACAGGCTCAAAGCAGCTATGTACACGGGCATTTTATTTTATCCTACTCACCGCCTGACACGATTTTGTACTTCAGCATAGACATCCAGATATCGGCGACAGCTCTTGTACCGCAACGGGCATCAATTCGATACCTTTTTACAATCCGTCTGCTCTCAGTTTTACCTACAAATACAACGGCATCGCTCTTCTTACTTCGCGTGTTTCGGTCTTTGCTCTTCAAAGTGTCTGATGACAAGTATAGTTATTTGCTTCATAGTACATACTGCTTCTGGGGTACAACCTGCCTTCCTTCCAATGGCACCGGCTTTCATCCCCCGGGGTAAAGTGGCCGGGACGTGACGCTAACAACTGACATTTGTCTGGTGCCGAGGTTAAGAAAAAAGTTGCCCTATGCTCGTACTTCCCCTTATGCTGCCAGTACACATAATTGGTGCATCACATAAAGTATAAATGTCTGGAGGAAATGGAACTTGTGTTTTCAACGTATTTGAATGTAGTGAATGTGTAACGAATCACATGTTTATGTTCCGTTGGACGACATTCTTAGTAGCTCAGAGTATACAGTGTTCCGTGCTACGATGTTTATTAAGGTAATAAATAGTAAGTACACAGTTATCCTTGTGCACACCACGAAGGCGAGTGAGGCAGGTGGTATGACTCCATGCAATACTAACCTTGGCAGTAGTTAGAGGCGAGCGGTCAGCTTCACGTCTTCGCCGCAAGAAAGGCCCTCTCTCACCCACTGAACAGGAAGCTTGGTGCGCCCCAGAGTCAGTCTGACCCCACCGGAAAAAAATCTCCTGTCCTTGCCGGGAATCGAACCGCGATTCCTCGGTAGTTCAAGCCGTGTCCTAGTCACTATACTGAGCAACTGTACCAGTTGCAGCTAAGGTTGTTAGAAGGTAACTAATTAGAATGTGGAACGAGACGGTCTTGGTTCAGTTTGAGGTACTGTTTTGGGCTTAGCCTGAAGGGCCTGAGCAAAACCATGAAGATGTCAAAGAGAAAAGCAATTTATACATGTATACATGTAACACTATTCAGCCTGGTGCCTGTATTCTAATCCAGTTTTTAAATAATACACACAGAATTGTATCTGAAATAAAATCAGGTCATTATAACTTAAAAAGTAAGGAAGTATGTATTTGGAAGATACGTACTTGTATAATTGCGTTTCCATTCTACATCCTATTCATTGCAAGGTGCAAAGTGAAAAATTTTTGACAATTAGCAGCCTTGTTCACAGCTAATGCCAGTAGAGACGTGCCAATAATTGCATGGCCGTACTGCAGCTCACGCAGTCAGACGCTAGCCTCGTGCGCAGTCCTGGCTTACTTCGTGCCAGATTCGTGACGAACAAAGTGGCACTGGAGCAGGTCTCTCACCGAGGTCACTCGTTTTGCCCTTGCTGAATGACTGCCACTCGTGTCTCACCACCGCCTTCTAAAGCGTTAAGTATCACTGGCAGAGCAACACACTTTAACGTCCTCGGTTTTACATCACCTCTTATTCGTCAACACTTGTGTACTAACTGTGTAAGTTAGCTTTGGTGTACATGATGTGTGCGCGAATCTTGGTTAATAAATGGTGATACAAAACATGCTCCACGGTCCGTGTGAAATTAGGATGGTCCTGGGATTTGTGACGTACTTGACTGGTTACAGAATAATAAAGAATTTTACGTAAGATTTTAGGCCTCGGCATGTGACAACAAAATTTTATTTTCCTGTTTTTAGTAGCGTTATGTACGCCGTGTCGTAATATGAACAGTCGGAATTGGACTGTGTCTTGTCAATGTTTCTGGACGTCTTTGACCTACAGTACACATTTCAGTGATCGTATCTTGTGAGGTCTCGAAGGGCATAAAAATATCGGGTATTGCACATTTTCAAAATGACTTTTAATATTTTATCACTCTTCGAATTACAGACAGAGCCATTGTGGAATACTGTGTTTGGATGAAGTCCTAGGAGCCTGTAGAAGTTGACATTGTCTTCGTATTGTTATTTTTGAACACATGACCGTTCATACAAATTTTCTAGAAGAAAAGAAAGGAAACAAAAAAGAAAAAGAAATGATGTTTATAAGCATTTCATCTTTCGTATATACTTAGTGCAAATATGTATTGTCATAAAAAGGTAGAGTGATCCCGTTACAGGCCCAGTGTGGCTCAGAGGGTGGGTAGAGATATAGCTGTACTCTTCCATGACCGCGGCACTAGAAGGGGATGAGTGGTCAGCAGCACGCCCCGGCCGCGCACTTTACCCCCGGGAAAGACCCGGTACCCATTTTACAGGAGGCTGGGTGGGCCCCAGGGCCGATCTGGACAGACGGAAAATCTCGTCCCCACCGGGATTCGATCCCGGACCGTCCAGCCCGTAGTCAGTCGCTATACCGACAGAGCTACCGGGCCCATATGTATTGTCATAAAATTGCGAAAATCACCCTCATTGTGAGGGCCATTGTGCTTTTCATGATAATAGAATTTTTCGAAGAGTCGAATGGGTCTAAATATCAAATTTGAGACATTATACTACGATTTTTTGCGGCTTTAAAATTTTAAACAAAAGGCCAGTAACATTGTTCGCAACCGCTATTACGTTATCATGTTTTCAATGAAATTCTATTCTGTGGACGTGTTGTTATTTTATATTACGATAATAATAATAATAATAATAATAATAA
>Ga0123355_10009134_pt1 | contig 15039 bp, 16 predicted proteins | sample TergutEmb28metaG_3_FD_89872 | JGI IMG/M metagenome (GOLD analysis project Ga0123355, IMG submission 89872) | Embiratermes neotenicus P1 segment gut microbial communities from Petit-Saut dam, French Guiana - Emb289 P1 | ecosystem: Host-associated > Arthropoda: Insects > Digestive system > Gut ...
GTTAAGATCATGGATATCACTCCCCGAAGCTGTTAGCACTCGCTTTTGTTGAGTGCTAACTACTATAATAAAATACCACTTGGCAATTATTCTGTCAAGTGGAAAGAGAAAAAATACTTTGTAGTCAACTGAGATTTATCGTACTATGAGATATAGCGATATTGTATCAGAGGGGTGGAAACACATGGAGTACATGTTGATGCACAAAAACATTCCTGTCGTAGATTTGGAAATCGACGAGACAGGATATATATCAAAGCTCATGACTTTTCATGACGAACACCGCTTACCGCCAGGCGTGGGGGTATTCAAAACTAGGATTGATCGCAAAGCACTTAATGACTGGTGGATAGGACGCTCTATCCCTGTTAGTCGCATGGGGATTAATGAAGCTCTGCAAACCATTCAAATATCTTTCCCACAGCATCTCTTGGAGAAGAGTCTCGGCTTATCCCTGTCTGATCAATACTGGATTTGCCCAAAGGCTTCAGGGCTTAGATGGGAGAGCGTCAACTTTTTTCAAAACGACTTTTCAAAGGATATGGGCAGGATTCTGTTTGGACACAAACCCGAAAACCCCGATCAGGTGAGCCTTATTTCCCCGGATAACACATCAGACGGTTGGCTGCGTAAGAAGTGGATTATTGTTGATGGTAAGCGTGTTTTAATGAAGGTTGGCAGCGGTAACGTCGGCTTGAGATCGCAAAGGCAGTGATGAAACGTGCTATGCAAATTGAGCGGATGCAACTAGATGCTAGATCTATTCCCAGACTTTAGATTGAATCTCGAGGCTTCTGGTTTTTCTAGTTTCGAGTCTCTAGTTCCTAGTCTCTAGCATACAGACATAGAGTTTAACTAAATGTGGCATACTACTGTTTATACTAGTGCCGCCAGAGATGGTACAACATCTATAAATCTCATATTTGTGGTGAATGATAGTCCAGTTCTATATAGTCAAATCTTTTTGTTGAAAATTGATAATTAGTTTGATATACTGCACTGGTATATATGGGATTATTTTGAAAATGGGGTTGCCGCATGAATAAAACAATTATCAACAAACTCGAATATGCGTCTAATCAACGTAGTTATATAAACTTTGAAGCTATTTTTAGTGACGAGAGCGAAAACTTTGTTTCGCCAGCAGAACCTGTATCTGGTGAACCTGTTACAATTCATCTCCGAACTGAGCTTGACAATACAGACTGCGTTTTTTTACACATATGCCGCTGCAATGGTGAAACTGATTCCATGCGAATGCAAAAAGTTCGGTCTGAAGGGGTCTTCGATTGGTTCGCCATCGAAGTTACAGCAGAAAAGCTGTCATATTACTTTACGATCAAAAAAGATGAACAAGCGTTCTATTACAATAAGCTAGGTTTATATCCTGAGTTGGACAACTCATATGACTTTATGCTTATACCGGATTTTATTACACCCAAATGGGCTAAGGGTGCCGTAATGTATCAAATATTCGTTGACAGGTTTAAAAATGGCAACGAAGAAAATGACGTTGTAAACAATGAGTACGTATACCTGGGAAGAGCAGCAAAGCGAGCAGATTCCTGGGACCAGCCCATTCCGACTGAAGACTACTGCAATTTCTACGGAGGGGACTTACAAGGGATAATTGAAAAGCTTAGCTATTTAAGCGATCTGGGAATAGAAGCCCTTTACCTAACACCCATTTTCGTTTCGCCCAGCAGCCACAAATATGATATACAAGACTATGAATACGTTGACCCTCATTTTGCCGTCATTATTAAAGACGAAGGCGAACCGCTCAGATATGATAAATTTCATAACCGATACGCAACCATGTATATTTCCCGCACCACCAATTATGATAATTTAAATGCCAGCAACGAGTTATTCGCACACTTGATTAAATTAGCCCATGATAGGGGCATAAAGGTTATTATAGACGGTGTTTTCAATCATTGTGGTGCTTTTAATAAATGGCTGGACAAAGAGCATTTTTACACAGGAAGAGGATATCCTGCAGGTGCTTATAGAGAAAGATTCAGCCCATATCACGACTATTTTAAATGGTATGGCTCTAACTGGCCAAATAACGACTGCTACGATAGCTGGTGGGGTTTTGATAACCATCCTAAGCTTAATTTTGAAGCGTCACAAGAGTTATACGACTATATTATAAATATTGGTGTAAAATGGGTATCTCCACCATATAACGCAGATGGATGGCGCTTGGATGTTGCTGCGGATTTGGGCAGCAGTGAAGAGTTTAATCACAAATTTTGGAAAGATTTCCGCAAAGCCGTGAAAGATGCCAACCCGAATGCAATCATATTGGCAGAGCATTACGGAGACCCGAAAAATTGGCTGCAAGGTGACGAATGGGACACTGTAATGAATTATGATGCCTTTATGGAGCCAATAACCTGGTTTTTAACTGGAATGCAAAAGCATAGCGAATCCTTTGACAGCGGTAAGTTCTGCAATTCCATGGCCTTTGAAGGTTCTATGAGGTATTATATGGCGCGGATGAATGTACACGCGCTGCAGATGGCAATGAACGAATTAAGTAACCATGATCATTCTCGGTTCTATACTCGTACCAACATGACAGTTGGCCGCCTGCATACCATGGGTTCTGAGGCCGCAGACAGGGATCTTAATACAGGCATGATGATGGAAGCAGTTGTCTTTCAAATGACATGGCCAGGAAACCCGACGATATACTATGGGGATGAAGTAGGTTTAACCGGCTGGGCCGACCCCGACAATCGCCGTACCTTTCCATGGGGGAAGGAAGACGAAAATATTTTGGAATTCCATAAAGCTTGTATTAATATAAGGAAAGCCCACCCTATGCTGCGTACAGGCTCTGTAATGTTCTTACACAACGATTATGGAATTATATCGTATGGCCGCTGGAATAAGGACGATCATATTGCTGTTATTCTAAATAACAACGACACTCAAATGACGCTGAACATACCAGTATGGAAAATGGGTTGCAAGCTTAACAAGAAAATGGAAGTGCTCATTTCGTCGACAGGCGATACATGGTCGCAGACAAGCACCGTTTATGAGGTTCGTGATGGGATACTGAACGTCACTGTCGGGCCATACGGAAGTGTTATACTGGCTGAAAAGCGACATAAAGCTAATGAATCGTAAAAACCTCATGCCTTTGAAAATTGGTCGCTTTTAGATCACAAAAACTTCAGTAGTATGCGTGTTGATAATTACCAGATTTTGTACTATAATGGAATCTGGAGGTTATTAATATGAACATTTGGCATGACATTAATCCAAACAGGATTAGTCCGGAAGACTTTATTGCAGTTATAGAAATCCAAAAGGGTTCAAAGAAAAAATATGAGATAGATAAAGAGACCGGACTTCTTATACTTGATCGTGTCCTATATACGTCTACACATTATCCGGCCAACTACGGCTTTATACCGCGTACGTACGCCGATGACTGCGATCCACTTGATGTGTTTATTTTCTGCTCAGAGCCGATCGAACCTATGGCGCTGGTGCGAGCTTACCCTATCGGAGTCATCTCTATGATAGATTCCGGCGAGAGGGACGAAAAGATTATAGCTATTCCGTTCGAAGATCCTACATTCAACGCGTACCGCTGCATCGAATCCCTGCCCAGTCACGTCTTTATGGAGATACAACATTTTCTCAGGGTTTATAAGGAATTGGAGGGAAAAGCAACTGCCGTCGATGATGTTAAAGGAAAAACGGATGCGCTTGAGATCATAGAAAAAGCGAAGCTCAGATACGATAGTATGTTTTAAACAAAACCGCCCCGCAAGGTATATACCTAGCGAGGTGGTTTTTGCTACTGCACACCTTATCTTAATAACATTGCCTTTATGACTAGAAACTATTTAGTTCCGCCATATGCTGTATCGCTAGGACCCAAGCCATAAAACTCTTGACGATCCTGCAGACAACCTCCATCAACGCGATATGTAGGTACTACATGCACTCCTGTTTTCTTAAAAGCATAATGGTTGGATTTTTTCAAGCGCGCTATGTATTTACCGGTAGTAATGGCATGGCGAAAAGCTCTAGTATTAAGAAATCCATCAAAAGCATTGATAAAATTATTAATATCATTGTTATACAATTCGTCACGAACCATCTTGAATATCCTTTCGTGATATCTCCATAAGTCAATATTATTATCTGCAGCGAAATACACACCTTGAAGGCCTATGTCCGTTTGTCCTGGCTCATTCTTAAAAACTCTTATTTCACATGGATGCCACAGAATTTCCAAATGGGGCTTGCCGCGCATAAACTCAATTAATTGCTCGTAACCTTTAAGGCAGGACGGGCAATTATAATCGAAAAATACTTCAATTTTTTTCATTTCTTTCTCCTCTCAAACCTAAGGCATTTTTCCAAATGCCTTATCGATTCACCTCTTTATATTATATGTATCATGTAAAAGTTGACTACTGCTTCCTAGGGAATTATTAGACATTCATTTGTACATGATTGTTTTTTTCATCTTTCTGAGCTATGCTTATCTGATGTAAAAAAAATAGACTGAATAATATCAGTCTTTTTGTTTTGAAAGGAGAATGATCGAGTGGAATTATGGTTGCTTTACGCCATAGGATCAGCTGTATTTGCCGCAATAACAACGATTTTAGCTAAAATCGGCATTAGAAATGTGGATTCAAATTTAGCTACAGCCATACGAACTATGGTTGTCCTTTGCTTTGCATGGCTAATGGTATTTATCGTTGGCTCTTATGGAGGCATAGGATACATACAAGGTAACACATGGGTATTTTTGATATTGTCTGGGCTTGCAACAGGTGCTTCTTGGCTGTGTTTTTTTCGTGCGCTTCAACTTGGCGATGTAAACAAAGTTGTGCCAATAGACAAGAGCAGTACCATCTTAACTATGATCTTAGCGTTTATCTTCCTAAGAGAGCCTGTTGGATGGATTACCATAATAGGAATGATTCTTATGGGTGTTGGTACATGGCTGATGCTGGAGCTGAAGAAATCAGACAATAACAGCGATGAGAAGAAGCAAAACAAAAGCTGGCTCTTCTTTGCTTTGTTGGCAGCATTATTTGCAAGCCTTGTAGCAATTTTTGGACATATTGGCGTAGCCGACATAGATGCTAACCTATGGACAGCAATCAGAACGATGGTTGTCGTTCCATTGAGTTGGCTAATGGTATTTTTGACGGGCTGCCATAAACAAATTAAAAGCATTGACCGCAAGAGTTGGATTTTCCTAATACTATCTGGCATGGCCACTGGAGCAAGCTGGCTATTATTTTATCACGCCCTTCAACTTGGTAACGCCAGTGTTGTAGTGCCTATTGATAAGTTAAGCATCGTACTGACAATGGCATTTGCTTGGCTGTTTCTGGATGAGAAGTTCAGCAGACAGAGCGTACTTGGGCTTGTGCTTTTGACTGTGGGTACACTATTGCCTGTTTTTGTTTGACAACTACCTCCAGCACTTTGCGCCTCCCTCAAAGAGGGATGCTCGCAAAAAAGATGATTGTCGAAAATTTCTTAAAAATTGCACTTGACATATTCCATTAGTGGTATTATAATCACTTATGGAATCAATGGAGGTGCTTTATGGCAAGGGACATAGTTGAAGTTATGCTAAACCCCATTCGTTTGCGAATTATACAGTTGTTTTCAACTGTTAAGTCCGAAACTCGCGAGCATATGACTGCAAATGGAATATGTGAGTTGCTTAGCGATATTCCACGCACAACTCTATACAGACACATAAATATCTTGATTGAGGCTGGCATCATTGATGTTGTGTCTGAAAGGAAAGTGCGCGGCAGCGTTGAGCGCACACTTGCACTGAATATGACGGAGTTTGAAAAGCTTAGAGATAATAATGTAAAGGATGTACCTCAACTTGCCTTTCGCTATCTAATGACCCTATATGGTAAGTTCGAGAAATACTTCCGTACCCACGATCGCATAGAAAAAGGTGATACAATGTTTTTTACAAGCTCCATTATGATGCTTAATGACAAAGAATTCGAGAGTTTTCTGACTGAGTTTAACGAGTTAATTGAAAAGTATCGCTCAAACAAAAGTGCGACAGAAGGGCGCAGGCCACGGGATATTTCAATCATTTGCGCGCCGCCTTATGATAAAATAAAGGAGGGAAAATGATGAATGACAAAACCGCTGAGCTGATCAACAATGCTTGCAAAGGAAGAACACATATAAAGTTGACTGTCGGTACTCTTAATACAGATGGTGAGCAAACAATAAAAACCTTTGGTGAAAGCGGCGAAATTCAAAATGAGAATTACATCTATGAGATAGGCTCAATAACCAAAACATTCACGGCTTCATTGCTCGCAAAATATATATACGAGAATAAAATGGCTTTGGATGATAGGATATCAAAATATCTCGATGGTTTGGATAGCGAAAGGTATTATCCAACACTAAAGCGGTTGGCTACCCACACAGCAGGTTATCCAACACATCTTCCGTTTGGCGCGTGGGATGGCATAAAATTAACGATGGCAGTGCTTTTCGGTGGCAAATCCCAAGGCCCCTTTCCTTTTCAGATGGACTTGGAGAAGATGAAGCAGCTCACCCAGGAAAACAAGATGGATGATAAAGACTATCCGTGGCAATACTCGAATTTTGGGATGGCACTTCTAGGATATGCAATTGGTACTGTTTCTGGCCGTGGGTATTGGAGAGAAATGAATGAGTTTCTAACAAGCGAGCTAGGCCTGAATCACAGCTATACAGGCACATTTGCAGATAAAAACCTGCGTGGGTTTAACAAAAAAAACAAAGACATCGGCAATTGGATTTGGGGAGAAGACATGACCGCTCCGGCAGGGGATATCAGCAGCACAGCGGCAGATTTACTAGAATACGCGCGAATACATATGTACAAAGAAAAGCCCTACTTAGCACTTTGCCATCAAAAACATGCAAGCTCGAAAAGGCATGACATGGGGCTGGGCTGGATCATGGGCAAAAAAAGCAATAGTATACTATGGCATAACGGAGGAACTGGCGCATTTCGCACTCTTTTGTCTATTGATATGGAGAAAAAATTGGCCGCAGTTGCTTTGGCAAACTACCCAATATTTATGGATAGGATAGGCTTGGCTGCTTTGGAGAACTTACAGAATAAGAGTGGGATTGCCAATTGATATTAGCGATTGAGCCGACAAAAGACGTATAAAGCGTATACTTGCTTTAAGCAAATTTTAAGGAGGTAAAGCAGTGATTAAAGCACAAAACTTAATGAAGAAATATGATGATAAGACAGTATTGTCCGACGTCTCGTTTGAGGTGAAGACACAGGAAATTTTTGCTTTACTTGGCCCATCCGGGGCTGGAAAAACAACAATTATAAACATTCTTACCCGGCAGCTTGAGCCTGACGGCGGCAAGGCAGACGTAGGCGCAACTCCCCGCCAATTAGGTCTAATGTTAGACCAAGGGGGGCTATACCAAAATCTTAATTGTACAGACAATTTGAATCTTTACGCCAGGATCTACAATTTGCCTCTTTCACAAGTCCAAGAAACACTTGAAAGTGTAGGGCTGGGGGATTCTGCGAAGAAAAGGGTTTCCCAGTTATCCCGAGGTATGATGCAACGTCTTGCGCTGGCCAGAGCAATTTTGTATAAGCCCAAATTGCTAATCCTAGACGAACCAACCAGTGCGTTAGACCCTGGCACTGCACGGGGCATATGTAAATTGCTTCAAAATCTGCGGAAGCAAGGCGCAACTATATTTTTAACTACACACAACATGGACGAAGCATTGAATCTATGTGACAGAGTGGCATTGCTAAATGACGGTAAGATTGTAACCCAAGATACACCGCTTGCACTGTGCGAAAAACATAACGCACTAAAAACCGTACCCGATTTAGAAGCGGTATTTTTAGAACTTACGGGGGTGGAACTATGAATCATATAATAGCAATTTTTATGAAACAACTTACCACTTTAATAAAAGTTCCCATAATGATAGGAATGTCATTGTTCTTCTTCGCGCTTGCGTTCTTGATGGTGATTTTTAACACTGAGGATCCCCCTTGTTATTCCTGTGTTCCTGCTTACATATGTACCGAATGTGTAACCGCAGCTGCTTTTGAACTGCCACAGTCTCCAATTGCGCAAGTTCTGGCATCGGTGATGGGGCTTTCAATTGTTATGTACTCGGCTGGGCTAGTTAACGAGGATAGGCTTACAGGGAACTTGAAGTTTATGTCTATGGCAGAAGTTAACCCTTGGCAGTATTTGGCGGGAACTTTTGTGAGTGTTTTACTTGTTGCCGCTGCTATAGTTGTTCCATTCGCTTTGCTTGGCTTCTTTTCTGAAGGTGCGAACCTATTATGGTTTATGATTGTCGGGCTATTTGGTGCATTAGTTGCAGCTCTGTTTGGAATTACAATTGGATTGTATGGGAATCCGCTTGTGTCTATAATAGGACCATTTTCTTTGGGGTTATTGCCAATGTTTAGCCAAGTAAACGACACAGTTGCCAATATTTCGCGCTTTGTATTTGTACAGCAAATCAATGTTGCAATCGCAGATCTTGGGGCAGATTTAACCGAAAGCTTTATAATCATAGCGGCAAATGGAGTAATTTGCTTTTTGATATTCATATTCATTCACCGCAAAAACAAATTGATTGTGTAGTGAATATATTTCTTGAGTGAATGAGATGGCTATGAGTAAAGACATAACAGATGCCGAATGCATTCAGTTAGATAAGTACTCCTAATGCGAAAAAGTAAAGGCAAACACATTTTTGTGTTCACCTTTACTCTTCGCAAATTCAAATTATTGCAAATTGCTTCTAAAATACTCTGATTGGTATTTCGGCTGGGTCATTCAGATATCCTTCCAGTTCAGCGTCGAGCTTAACCAATGTAAGCGAAAAACCTGCCATCTCAAGTGATGTACAGTAATTACCTACATAGTTCTTTGCTACAGCCAAGCCTTTATCAGCACACTTTTTCGCGACTAGGCCATAGACCAGGTATAGCTCGCTGATAGGCGTTCCGCCCATGCCGTTTACCATTACCGCAACTCGATCGTTTTTAGCGAACGGGAGGTCTTCGTAGATCGCTGTGAACACTTCATCTACAATTTCGCTGGCAGGCTTAATTTTGTCACGGCGGCGTCCAGGTTCTCCGTGGATTCCGATTCCTATTTCGATTTCATCGTCGCCGATTTCAAAAATTGGGCTACCCTTTGCTGGTGGTGTACATGATGTAAGTGCGATGCCCATTGAGCGCGTGACACTGTTTACCCTATTGCCTAGCTCGACCAGTTCTTCAAGGCTCTTGCCCTTTTCGGAAGCTGCCCCAAGTGCCTTGATAACAAAGAAGTTACCTGCAACGCCTCTTCGCCCAACGGTATATGTACTATTCGTTACAGACACGTCGTCGTCAACAATTACAACACCGATCTTTACGCCCTCTGCTTCAGACATTTCCTTCGCCATGTCCCAGGCCATGCGGTCACCCTGATAGTTGTTGATAAGGTGAATTATGCCTTTGTCGTTATTGAGCAATTTGGTGCATTCGTAAACATAGTCCATCGGCGGAGCAGCAAAGACATTGCCAGGGCAGCATGCGTCAAGCATACCTTGCCCGACAATCATGCTGTGAGCAGGTTCATGACCCGAGCCTGAGCCTTGCATGATAAGAACCTTGTCCTTTGGCATATCGGCACGATAAAAGATGTTATACTCAGGAACCCATTTTAACTTGTCCTGATTCGCCAGGTAGATTCCCTCCATCATGTCTCTTACAAAATCTGCGGGGTTGTTTACCAATTTCTTCATAACAAATCTCCTCCTTGAATTATGCGAACAGCTATTGGGCAGACAATGCTTCGCAAATCGCTAGTGCCATGTCTCCAACAGCTATAATGCCGGGATCGTATGTACCCTTGCTGCGTTCCCCCGTAAAAGATTGGCGGCCCCTTTTTGCTACCCATCCCTTTGTTAACTCGCGTGTTTCATATGCCGCAGCTGCAGCTTTCTTAAATGCGTCAAGCAGCATTTCGCTTTCAGACAATGATTCTTCTAGCGAGACAACAATCGAGTTAAGTGCATCGAGCAATGTCTTATCTCCTACGACGGCTCCTCCGCGCTTTGAAATACCATCCATGGCATTCTTTAACGCTGTGATAATTTCCTCTAGCGTCAATTCAGTCTTACCGCGAAATGCCATTCCACACCGCATAAACAGAGTACCCCAAACTGGTCCGGAACATCCGCCAGTATTGCGGGTTATGACTGATGACACGTTGAGCAGGAAGCTCCCTATAGATGACATATCAAAACTTTCCCATTCCTTTGATACGGCTCTAAACCCTCCGGCAAGTGAAACGCCGAAGTCAGCGTCGCCCATCACAGCGTCTAGCTCAGAAAAGTAAGCTTCGTTCTTAATCGCGGTATCAATCATTGTTTTCACAATTAGTTCTACCTGGCTATGCTTAAGTTTATCCATTGATGACCTCCCTCATTATTGTCAAACACGGTTTCCTGAGCGGAATATTTCAATGTGTTCCTTAACTGTTATGCGCACCTTGTTGATGATATACCGATCAAATTCTAACGGCGAATTTTTCTCGACTTCCTTGACATACTGGCGTACCGCCTTCATATACGATTGCTTGATAGCGGTTGATATATTTATCTTAGCAGCACCAAGGTCAATAAAACGCCTAAACGCTTCGTCGGACAGACCCGTGCCGCCATGAATTACGAGCGGAACATCGCCGCATACAGAGCGTATTTCCTTAAAACGTTCAAAGTCAAGCACTGGCTCACCTTTATACATGCCATGAGCAGTACCCACAGCGGGTGCAAAGGCGTCTATCCCTGTTTTTTGCACAAACTCTCGCGATTGATCAACATCGGCCAAGTGAGCGTCACTCTCAGCTACGCTGATATGATCTTCCACACCGGAAATAGCACCTAGCTCACCTTCCACACTCAAGCCTTTCGGGTGAGCATAATCAACCAATTCCTTAGTAATACGAATGTTTTCGTCAAGCGGTTTTTCAGAAGCATCAATCATTATAGACGACCAACCGCAGTCAACACATTTTTTAGCCAATTCAACATCTTTGCAGTGGTCAAGGTGCAAGGTCACTGGAATGTCAGTCAATTCAGCCTCTGATTTGACCATGAGTGCCAAGTTCTCTGGCTCGTAAAACTTCACAGTAGCAACTGAAGTTTGAATAATCACGGGAGAACGGCTTTCTGTACATTCCTCTATCACAGCTTTTACTGTCAGATGATTCAGAATATTGTACGCAGGCACCGCATAGTCCTTCGCTCTGACGCCCTCTAACAAAGATCGAATATTCAAAAGTTTCATTAAAAATAAGCCTCCCGACCAAACAGAAAAGCCCTTCGAAATAAAAGCGAACTATCGTTTATATCGAAAGGCCTTAAACCATGCAGTAAACTTAATTAAACTTATGTATCCAAGAAGATGCAAAAGAATAATTGCGAGCTTGCTGCTTTTAATTATGTAAGATTCCTTTGTATCCCAAAACCCGTTGGATTACCTTAGTGTAGGATCACTGTGGCTTTAAGTTCAGCAACTTAGCTTGCCCGACTATTATAAATGTTCAGGGTAATTTTGTCAAATATAAATTAGTATTTATGAAAATTACGGTCAAATCGTCTATGAGATATTTTATGAATAGATTTTTTTGTGAATTCGACTAGTAAATTCATATATATACTTTCAGCAAAGTTGATAATTGAAATGCTTGCAGTATTTGCAGCAACATTCATTCCCTCTTGACTTATCATTATTTAAGTGATATATTTGTCACGTTACAAATATATCACTTTTAAAAGGGGGACGCACTATGAGCATCTTATTTCGTTTGAAACACCCAGCCATCTTAGGTATACTTGGTTTTTTTGGCTTCCTCGCCTTTTTTGGCTTCCCTATCGCTGGCGTGTCTTTCACTTTTTTTGGTTTTTTCTTTATCGGGCGGTTAAGTAAAGAACAAGCTGATGAGCGACTTATAGAAAACTACAAAAAAGGTATGCGAATAACAGCCCGATTAGGAACACTGTCCTGCTTCTTTGTTCTGCTTGCTCTGCATCTGGGAGTGACAGCCGAAACTGTTTTATTGTGGGGATCTGTTGGATTGGGAGTTATTTCTGCACTTGGCGATGCATTAGCATACTTTTTCGACAAGAGGGGGTAGTCAAATGGCGACATTTGTTTGCAAACTCAAAGAACATAGGGCTTTAGCAGATATAACCCAAGAAGCACTTGCGGAAATGGTTAACGTGCGCCGGGAAACAATAATCCGCTTAGAAGCGGGTAAATATAATCCATCATTGAAACTGGCTATTGATATTTCAAGAGCTGTAAAAGCACCCATTGAGGAAATTTTTATATTTGATTAAGTAAATATGGTTGTGGCAAAATTGGTTTGTATGATAGTACTTTACTTTGTTTTGGCCCGAATTTCAACTAAGCTCTTTACATCACGAAGCACGTTTTCATCGCGCACTTCAACTCCAAGAGATCTTCTGTCTGCGTTGCCGCCCCGCTTGAAAACATCTTGGACGTGTTCTGTGCAAGATGGCATAAGTAGCTCCGCCTCATTCATTTCACGAGCACCGATTGGTATAAGCAAAAGCAAATATCCTTGTTTTGGATAAAGCGTACAAAGGGCTTTGCCGCTTTTTTTGTACTTGACATTCCAGCCTTTCCAGAAGCCGTTATCCATGCTGCAGTTGCTGTGTGCTAACTTTGGCTTAACTTTAAATGTCTGCCTCATGTAGCTGTCTAAATCGTCGAAGAGCGGCGTTTTTACGAACTCCTTAACTTGTGATTCTGTAGGCTCGTGTTCACTATCGTACAGATCGTTCCATTGCATAAAATCACCTGCTTTCTTATCTATTTAGAGGATTACCCAATATCCTGACTTGTCGGGATTACTATCTTTCAATGCTCTCATTTCGCGCCTAAGTGTTGATAAAGAAATCTCTGTTGTTTCCTTTAGCTGCTTAAGAGTTCGAGTAGGTTTCTCTTTTAGGATTGGCAAAATTTTCGCTTGCCTTTCTAACTGTTTATTGTTTATTTACTTGTTAGTGCAAATGCTTATTTCGTGCAAATGCTTTGTGCTGATGTATTGTCACTATGAAGTAATCTCGCTCATCGTTCGTTTCAAACTCTGGTGGCGGCGAACCATTGGCACTAAGAGTTCGGAGAATCTTCGTAATGCCAGTCGATTTTTTCTCAGACAAATCTATCTCTTTAAGAAACTCACCTATGCGTCTGTTCCGATATCTGCGGGCAATAGCGCGTCCAGTCTTGAGATCCTCCATGTTGATTGCTTTTTCAGGGCCTGGGTAGTTGATTATTTTGATACAATCTGTATAAATCCTTATTTCAACTGGTTCCAGTATTCGATATGATTTGTGAAATACGGCGTTGACTAAAATCTCTTCCAAGGCGCCGTACGGATAGTTGAAGAAACGATCAGCTTCCGCACGGTCTGGGTGCTTCACTACCTTTTCCTCAATTACGACAGCGTTGATATAGGACATCGCATCCCGCACCTGTTTTTGTATCGGGCCAAAAAACAACTTTTCCGTAAAATCATCGGAGCCTTCAGCATCCGTGGAGTGGAAACGAATCAACTCAATCTGTGCTCCAGGCAGAAACTTTTCAGGGCGGTCGCCAAACATAAGAAGCCCAATATTACGAATTTCAACACCCACATCTGTGGCATTTGCAACCTCAAGTGCGAGTAACATGTCTTCCATCGATTTCTTGTTGATTTCCGACGCAAGTGAACTCTTGCTTTCTACAAGGAAGTCTTCGATATGCCCACGACGAATATCCTCCATTTTGGCTTGTCGGTTTACTCTGTCGTCAAATGGCACGGAGTTGAACTTACTAAACAACTCGGAAAGCTCTGAGCCTTTTGCTATTGTCTTAACGCTGGATGGTTTTATCCAATAATCCTTATGCCTGTTTTTCGACAGCACGTCTTCTGGTGCCGAATATGGCCCGTCATCTCCAGCGGAACACCACAAGTAAAAAAGGGCCTTGCCCTGATATTGTACTATTTCCATTTGCGGTATATATCGGGGCATAATGAAATTACAGTATTGGAACAGCTCTTGCTGGATTTTATCCAAGTCATTTTCATAAATACCAATCGGCGGTAGAACTGGGCGACCATATTTTTCTTCAATGCCGATTACAATATAACCGCCGTTTACATTGCAAAAGTCGTTTGCGTAAGCACAGATTGTGGGAATAATATCAGTCGGATTCCATCCGCGTTTATACTCCACCCGCTCACTCTCAACCACACGCCCCTCTAGCAATTTTTCCAATTTTAGTGGTATCATAATTCACCTTTTACCTTTATAAAGAATCAACTATCAAACCAAAACACTGCCCGGATTTCATCATCTGAATCGATATTTCGTTCCTTTTTCAATTTTTTCATATTTTCAATCATATAGGTTAAGTTTAAATTTAGATAACCGTCCCATTCGCGGACTATCATATGTTCATGGTCTATATTTTTGCTTTTAATGTCAACAAAGGGCAATTGATATTTTTCGCCATTTTGATAAGCGATCATAGCCTCATCGTATTCATCTTCATAAACCCAACCTTTAAGCGGCATAATGGCTCCGTACCCGCTATCTTTTAGCTCCTTTAATGTTAAATAAGAAATGTTGTGGGCATCAGTATCAAGGAGGTACTTGTAGTTCTTAACTATAAGCGAATCCATCTGCTCGGGTAAGCCCTTTGCTTTAGAAATTGGTGGATAACTCTTTTCTTCATCATCTCCACGAACGCCAGCTAAAAGGTAAAAAAGTCCATAATCTCTGTTTTGGTTTATAAGATCTGTATATTCAAAGCCACCACTTTCATCAATCCGGTATTGCGCCCAACCATCTTGCCTATACCAGTAATCAATATTGATCCATTTTTTCTGTCTGTCAGGCCAATTACTTAGAAAACCCTCGCAAAAAAGCCATATATCA
>Ga0123355_10009135_pt1 | contig 15037 bp, 7 predicted proteins | sample TergutEmb28metaG_3_FD_89872 | JGI IMG/M metagenome (GOLD analysis project Ga0123355, IMG submission 89872) | Embiratermes neotenicus P1 segment gut microbial communities from Petit-Saut dam, French Guiana - Emb289 P1 | ecosystem: Host-associated > Arthropoda: Insects > Digestive system > Gut ...
CTGGATTGGGCTGGCCCAGGATAGAGACAGGTGGCGGACGCTTGTGAGTGCGGTAATGAACCTTCGGGTTCCGTGAAATGCGGGTAATTTCTTGACTAGTTGCAAACCAGTTAACTTCTCAAGAAGGACTCTGCACCATGGAGTAAGTAAGTAAGTAAGTAAGTAAGTATGCTCGATTACAGAAAGCGAACGGTAGAGCGCACGGCGTCATTGGGTCACGGCCACTCCCAAGCAAAGAATCTCAGTGTGCAGCAGTGCGGCTATCATCTCCACTGGCCCTGCAAGAAATATGTGTGCTGTTGAGCTTAAATAGGCTTACAAACCCTATATTATTTATGGCAGAACTTTCAGATGTGAGGTCGTTGTCCTGTGAAATATGCTGGAGAAATTCGTTTGGTATGTGGGCAGCACTTTGACCTTGAATACTCGAAATATTTTTGCACTTATTGTATACCTCAGTAGTCTTATCCTTCTGGCGTTTGACGTAGCTGGTAGAAACCCATGAGTTGCCTTAGGAGTATTGTCAGTTTGGAATATTTATTGGTCGATCTGACTCATTATTCTTGAAGATTCAAGTCTTGTGGCATGTGACGCAGTGTTCCCGACGTTTCGAAGGAACGCAAAAACTTTATCTTCAGGGTCAAGCAGTCCAAGACTTTGACAGCTTTATCCTGAAGATAATCCACTACGATCGTTCGAAACGTCGGGAACTACTCGCTCAAAGACACAGCGTCACGTGCCATTAGACTTAAATCCTCAGCAGCACCGCTGTGATAACCTGTCATGTCAATTTTGCTATTAAAAGTCGACGTTTCAGCTGTGTGGTTTTCATTTGAACTGAGCTAATGCTTGTGAGCGACAGAAGGTATGAAGGTCGGCCCCTATTGAAGGCCACATCTGACGGGATGCAAAACTGGTGTAGGTGCCAAGGCGCGTGGCCTTCGGAGGAAAAACCCGGAAACTTCAGCGTACCAAATAAGCAACACAAATGTCAACCGTGGAACTGAAACGTGTAAGACATCAGTCGGCATATTGACGTAGTCGAGGTGTAATTTGACGATATACAAAATAAACGCAGTAAGGGGCGCAGTCCGCACGATCGAGAAAAAGCACATTAGCACGAAATGTGTAAATCTGTTGTAGTGTACCAGTGGCTATGGCACTGTGACGGAACGCAACACGGATCTGGGCACACCAACGACCATCTACTGGCGATGAAGCGGCCGCAGCGCGAAGAATGAGATTGAGCTCTGCCTGTTACCACATTTGTTCGTGGTGTGACACCAAATGGACACAAACAGCCGATGAGTAGTGTCCCTTTAAATCCCAGTGGTTACTTTGTGTACTAGAAGGTTTAACATACAAATTTGTCCACACAGTGTATTTATGTGTTCTTTGTGGATCTCAGAACAAACAGCGATTTTTTCCCTATACACCACATATATTTTTATAACCGAGACGGAGTGTTTACTGCGCGGTACGAGCTGAATCTTTACACACAATTCAGGTTAGTTTCAAGTCCGACAGTGGTATACATTACAAGCAATATAATCTGGTCAGGGGCCCCACGAGGGGCTGGACACCAACGCGGACTGGCCGCATTCGTAATGTGATTTTGACTGCGACTCGGTCTTCAAAGTGTCAAATGCTATTGTAATTCGTGCCAGGGACTTACCGATCACGATAAGGCACAGATTCCGCTCGTTTGAGGAGTACGAAACATGATTTTAATTGGCCGAGTCTTTAGCCATTAGGCAGATAGATACACGTGTTGTACGTAGTGATGGGGCCCGTGTTCAGACATTCGCAGATGCACACATGCAGAGCACCACAGCCGATCGGGCACGCCCCACGTCCCGCGATGGTTTTTATGGCACAAGGACACGGCTTTGGGGTCGATGAACATGCTCGAGCTGGACTTCCGTGTTATGTCTAGCGACTGACCGGCCGCCGGCCGCCGGCCGCCGGCCGCCGGCCGCTGAAGATAAGCGGCCCTGTGCAACAGACAAGACTCAGGTTTCGTCTCGCATGTGTTGCATTCCGCAGCGAACATCTCGGTGCGGGAGGAATCGGCGAAGAAGCTGAGTATACGCTACTGCGCCTCCATTTTATTATTTGGATGGACTGCGCAGCTCGACTGGATCTCAGCCTGAACAAATCTTCATGTTTTGTTGACCTTGCATCATAATATAACGATAGTTTTTTTTTTTTTAAACCAACGTGATGCACAAATTCTTTATTTTAATACATTTATTATATTCCTCTACATGTTTCGAGCACTATTACGCTCATCTTCAGGAGGACAAAATTTTATTAGTACGGCAACTGGTATCGTCAGTCACCCAAAGAGAGTGACGATACCAGATGCCGTACTAATACAATTTTGTCCTCCTGAAGATGAGCGTAATAGTGCTCGAAACATGTAGAGGAATATAATAAATGTATTAAAATAAAGAATTTGTGCATCAAGTTGGTAAAAAAAAAAAGACTATCATTGAATAAATCTTGTATAGGATGATACTCAGTTTTAACTGCCTGCATCTCCCAAATGCAATACTTATCAGTTACACTTTTCCCATTTTTTCTCAATGGGGCAATTATGAAGAACCGCCTTACAGCACCACAACATTTTGCGTGGCTTGGTGACATTGTACTGCTTGGCGGATTGGGCTTGGGGGACTAACAAAATGCGCGGATCATACGTTACATTGTTCTTTTTGTGGGGTTGCGCCGAAGGGAGAGTCTGGCAATCAAAATCAAGAACACTTGTTCAGCCGTAACTTTTGCCTCTCTCTTCCCCTTGACATTTATTGGTATGTGGCCTCCGGCTTGCAGGAGTTAGTGCACAATGCGGGGGCGAATGTCGACATTTTGCACTAAACGGCAGCGCAAAAAAGTGATGAGTTGTCACTTTGCAGCCATGAAGACGTATAGGGGCGTGGAGGTTTAGCTGTAGTCATTAGTAACTTCTGCAGTTTATGGTAGTGAGTGGTCAGCTTCACGCGCCGGCCAATTTACCGACTTATTGGTTCGGTTATTGTAACGAAGGCAGACGACTGTCGCCCGTCGAACTGCAGAATACGGGCCGCCAGCGGAAGTCGTGCACATTTTTCACAATTCAAATGTACAGTCGGACAAGTAGAGGCTTCAACTGGGTGGCGGTCAGGCGTACGGCCGTGCAAGTAACCGAGTGCCATTGACACTGGCGTAGGGAGTGAAGTGCAACGTGCAGTGCACACGCGGCATAGTGCAGTGCAGTGCAGTGCGGATTGTAAGTGGGTTTGTATGGCGCGGTAAAAGCAGCACCACCAACTTTGAAGCCAAACCCCTCTCCTTCTAAAGCAGATCCCATACACCAACTGCCAACTAAGATGTGGTGTGAGTCCGAGCGGGGGTTGGCCGGTCAACGGACTGCCGGCTGTCTTCTTGGATATGGTGACCCTGAAACGTCTGTGTACAATCAACCTGTTCTGCGCAACGAACTAAGAGAGGAAATTCTCAGCTACTTCGCGGCGAAAGTCTGCAACCTTGCACACTCACATAAAACGCTTATTAAGCCAATGTCACATATCGTCACAAAAATTATGCTTTTCCTCGCAGGATGTCAGTAACACTAAGATTTGGAAAATGTTGAAGGAAAACAGCTTTATATTCTACTGATCAGAAGATGCACCGTGGTACGTCATACTGCGGGCCAAAAGATGTAAATTATTGCAAGTATCCCATTCCTTCCTTCTAACGTGTAGTAAGGAAACAAGCATAATGTCACTGACCTATAAGGGGCCGCAGACCACACGTTGATAAGCTTTTATCTATAGTGCGATACAAACTCAAACCTATTTCATTATTCAGCAACTTAGTTTACAGCGTTTAAACAGAAGGCCTCGTTGGCGGGCGAAGTAAGCTGCTTGTCCATGCGCTGGGTATCTTCCCTGGCAGTCCGTTCACTTCGCGGACCGTGCAAATAATGCGGAGCAGCTGAAGTATGTCTGTGTCACGAAATGCTGCTTTGATTGCGTCCTCTTTTGGAAACTCTGGTCACTCCTCCGGCTAGACTAAGTGGGATTTCCAACAAGACCGGCGTCTAACCAAGCAACTATAGCTCGAAGTATTAAAAAAAACATCGTAGCGTTCAGACTTTAGAGCACAATGGTTACTGTCTGTACCACCGGGTTTAGCCCTCAGAAATCTATGTTTTTCCCACAGAGGCTATTTATGTGCTGCGTATGGCTCTCAGAACAAACATTTATTTCTACATGGCATTAAGGTATTGGCTTTTAGGCGCGTTTGCTAAAATTCCGAAAACAGCTGTTATATTCGTCGTGTCTGTCCGTCCGTCCATCCGTTTGTCCGTCCGCATGTACCAACTTTGCTCCCACTGGATGGATTGTCACGAAATTTTCTTGAAATCTGACAGGAGTAACGATACTTCACATGAAGCCTATGTAGTTTGTGATAATGTCGGACTTAATTCTTGTTAGAATGGGAAATGCTTCAGACAAACCCTGCAAAGAAAATCTTGATTTTATATGTGGTTGACATTATGGGAAGATTTCTGCCATTGACTTTTGGCGTCGCACCAGGTAAAAAGTTTACCAGGATAGCAGCGGATGCAGCGGTTTGGGAACTAGGTACAGGTAAGGAACATCCGCACGCATCCTTGCAATGTGTGTGGAATTGCTGCCGTCGACAGACGCTCCGATCCGAATGTTCGCCGGGTGACCAGATTTACGGCCTCTGAAATAGGAAAAGCATAGCTTCATGATATGCCTCGTTCAGGCCGTCTTGCCGAAACGGTCCGGTGTGCTAATGCCATTGTTCGCGAGGATCGACGCATACGAACCCGACAGCTGGTGCTTAGTCTTCAGCACGGGTAGAGTTAATCACGCCGTTCGCAATCTTGGTTATTTTAATGTGCGCGAGATGGGTTCATTGGAGCCTCACGGCAGAACACAAAGCCGACAGAAAAGTCGTTTTTTCCCGAGTTGTTGACATGTTTTAAAGCTGAGGGAGAGACCTTCCCCTCCCTGATTTTTATAGCAGATGAAGCCTGGGTCCATAATTTTGAACCGGAGACTAAAAGGCAATCCGTGTATGGCACCATCCCAATCTGCCCGGAAGAGAAACTTCAAAAATTCTCCGTCAGCGGGTAAGGTCATGATTACTGTCTTGTGGCCTGTGAAGTAGTGATCCTTGTCGATGTGATGCCGAGAGGGGAGACGACTCCAGCGCATACATCAAGATGCTGATAAACTCAGGAAGCGTTGAAACGAGCTCGGCCTCCACAAGTCCACCAGAAATCTTGCTGCAGCTTGTCAGTGCAAGGCCAGACCGCACACAAGTTCGAAGACTGGGGCAGCCATCACAAAATTTGGTTGGACATTGTTACCCCATCCACCCTATGGCCCCGATTTATCACCCTCAGAAATCAATGTGTGGAGGGGCCCTGAAGGATGCAGTCCGCTATGCCACGGTGGAATGTTGAACGAACAGTGTGCTGTTCTGAATGAATCAAATGTGAAACGTGTTTTTTGAATCAAATGTGAAACGTGTTTGTGCCAAATTGCGCTGGAGTGTCTCAGCAAACCGAATCGTAACTGCAAGGAACTAAGGTACAAGCGCAACAAGCGCGTATAAGCTTAGTAATAAAGCCGAGTCCACTGGGTCACTTCTGGGCACGGGCTACCTAAACCGCTGCTAGACATGTGATACTGGTATTGAAGTAATTCTCTGTAATTCCCAAAACCGTTTCAGACATGGTGATTAAAAGTATGACTTCATGGGAATCGATCTCTGTTCTCTTACTTAGTAGGCAAGCTGGCTAGAACTGTCCACTGCAGATGACGAACTCGCGTGCGTGCTTAAGAGACTTTCAAAGCAAATATGAGTAACATGGAATGTATAATTGAGTGTTGCAAGGAAACGGGGGACTGTCGACACCTTGCAGTTCCGCCATGAACTGTGGTAGACTCCTCCGCTACGCTGCAAAACCAGAACCGAAGCGGTGGGCTGAAATCGACCGCGTCGGCCCGCAAGACTGAACGAAGACGGTAGGTGTTATGGCACGTAATGCGTCTTCTGACGGGGCTGACCGCATCTTTCCCAACACATACTTGATCTTGTCAATTCTCTTTTGCCACTTCCTGTAACGTCGTTTATTGTATTAATGTACTCCCCCCCCACCCCCCGCCAAAGTAGCAGTGGGAAGTGACAGGGCTGTCGGATACAGTAAGGACATGCACAGGAAATGCTGTAGATGAAGGGTCGGCAGTTAGACCACTAACCGTCGGAAGGCACAACGTAACGGTTAGCGCTCTATATGCACTCTGTCTCAGCTCGATACCGCAGTCTTTACATGAAATTTGCGGTTTTCTTCAGTCTATTCAAGCTCTGTGATTGCTATCTTCATAATAGCCGTAGGCATATTCTGAAGTATGAGTTTGTGTAAAATGTATAGTGTGTTTCTTTTATTGCTGTCCTGAGCACCGTGCCTGTCACCAATTGTCACGGCGGTTGCGGCGCTTCTATGCGATAAAGCAGAAGTGCTCGGTGCAGAGCTAAAGAAGGATCCTGCATTCCGAAATTTAGTCTTCATTATAAAGACCGATCGGAATGTTCACAAAAAGACATACAGTCGCTGTTTAATCTGATAATCCTAACAAGCGCACGCATAGAGAGCCCATGGCTTGCTGATGTTAAGCACGGGATGTGCCGTAGAGACTGGGCAGTAAACCAAGACTCAACCAGGCAGCTGTATTAGTGGAGTGTCTATAGCCACAGGCAGATCAGTGATGTATTGTCTGTGAAACTGAGTGGTTAAGTTTAATTGTCGGTGGTGCAATATGTGTATGTCGGTTGCCAGCACGGACGTGATGTAAGCCGCAGCCCAAAATACTCTGCATGTTTGTAACCGTCTGGTTCAGGTAAGGCGGGACAACCGAACTGGGCGGGAAGAGGTAAGGCGGGGTCAGTCGAACAGTGTGCGATTTCTCGTCCTGGGGATTTGAAATTAGAGCGGGAATCGCCATAGAGAAAGGCATTTATTTATTTATTTATTTATTTATTTATCGGCGCCGCCAGTAGCTGGAGTGGTACAGTGATTTACCTCAACATTGAATTCAAAACGGTGTGGAAGGACGCCGTAAGATAATTTGTGCATAAGCCATATTGTACAGTTGTGTCGGAGGGTATTTAGAACAGTTACGGGGTGGCATTTTGTTGTACTTGTGATACCTGTATAATGTGGGGAAGTGACTGAAGAAACTCAAGAAATACCGAGGTTCGTGTTTCGTTATTAAGGAGTGACGTGAGAAATGCGTAAAATAAGATGTTTGGGAGCCTTTTGTGATATGCAGGATAGGATGGCGAAATGATGTTAAAACGGGCTGGCCTCATATTGCAGTCGGCATGTGGTGGACGTTTCATTGCTCCCTTGCGGGCCATGCTTATGTTCCTGTGGTTACTTCCCGATCTGGGCTGGAATATTGGTGCCTTCCGTGTGGAATTCTTAACAGACCAACTGCGACTGGATTTTTTTTAGTGTTGGGTTGCTGAGGTTCCGCCGGCAACCATATGCGTCCGTCAGCAGTACGTCCGTCCATCGGCATCCCTAGGCCGCAGTGCCCCATATTTCAGACAGGCAGCTGCTCGTCGAATTGTTGAGATAGCTGTTCTTCATGACCCTAGCTAATTGCAAGTGGCTGACCTTGCCCCTGGCCTCATATAAACATGTCGAATCACGGCATTTAACAGTGCGAGTGTCGACACACCGCAGACAGTGACACCGCTACATACAGCCGGTTCATTGCGCAGTGGAAGGCAGAGAGATACGAAATGTTACTTATCCGGCCAGAACGCACGAAAGTGTCCCTTGCTAATTTCCAGTTCTAAACATGTTACTGTGACAAGGTAAAGGTGAAAGGTAAACCGTACCAGTCCCTGTGCACACCGTGAAGGCGTGTGTGGTAGTGGGGGTTTGGCTTTACCCATTCTTGAACTCGCTGCTAGACGTTGAATACTGAGCTTCACGCCTAGGCCGATTTACCCCCGGAGAGCACCTCCCATTCCCATTCAATAGGAGATTCGGTGGGCCCAATAGCCGGTCTCGACGCTCTGGTGGCGAGAGAAGTCCCATGCTTCTGCTGGGAATCAAACCACGTCAAATTTCTTGAGCATGACGGCAACAATTAGCATCGTTACCATGTTTGTTATTGTTGACTTGCAAACACAACGTGCGCATATGTACACAATGTATCTCCACACCATAATTTATTGATATGTACACCATGCATCTCCACACCAGAATTTATGCATATGTACACAATGTACATCTCCACACCATAATTTATGCATATGTACACAATGTATCTCCACACCAGAATTTATGCATATGTACACAATGTATCTCCACACCATAATTTATGTATATGTACACAATGTATCTCCACATCATAATTTATGCATATGTACACAATGTATCTCCACACCATAATTTATGCATATATACGCATTGTATCTCCACACCATAATTTATGCATATGTACACGATGTATCTCCACACCATAATTTATGCATATGTACACGATGTATCTCCACACCATAATTTATGCATATGTACACAATGTATCTCCACACCATAATTTATGCATATGTACACAATGTATCTCCACACCATAATTTATGCATATGTACACCATGTATCTCCATACCATAATTTATGCATATGTACACCATGTATCTCAACACCATAATTTATGCATATGAACACGATGTATCCCCACATCATAATTTATGCATATGTACACAATGTATCTCCACATCATAATTTATGCATATGTACACGATGTATATCAACATCATAATTTATGCATATGTACACGATGTATCTCCACACCATAATTTATGCATATGTACACGATGTATCTCCATACCATAATTTATGCATATGTACACAATGTATCTCCACACCATAATTTATGCATATGAACACGATGTATCTCCACGTCATAATTTATGCATATGTACACAATGTATCTCCACATCATAATTTATTCATATGTACACGCTGTATCTCCACATCATAATTTATGCATATGTACACAATGTATCTCCACACCCTAATTTATGCATATGTACACGATGTATCTCTACGCCATAATTTATGCATATGTACACAATGTATCTCCACATCATAATTTATGCTTATGTACACGATGTATCTCCACACCAACTCTCACGAACTCCAGTGGTGCATTAGTTATCGCCATCAAGCCGGAGGACACAACGGTTTTTCGACCGGCCGCCGTCTTGCTCTTATAATTCTAAATGTGTTGTTTCCTTGTCAGAAGTTTCATGTTTTTCCAAGACCGTTTATCGCACATTATTTCAGACCCCTGCAATCAGTGGCACTCACGTCGTTCCGCCTCACAAGAGCTCATTCTCTCTCTCTCTCTCTCTCTCTCTCTCTCTCTCTCTCTATATATATATATATATATATATATGTATACACACACACACACACGGATTAAATTTTTCCTCTTACAAGTCCCATGACCACACGAATCACGATTTGGCCTTCTGACGTGATACGTTGGAATTCACCTTCTTGCCGTTAGCTGTAGAACGTATAAAAATACTCTTTGAAAATTATTGTCTGAATGAGATACCATATACAGGATGTAGGATGTGTAGATCATATACGTATTAATGTGAAACGCATCTGCTTCTGGCACCCTTCAACTTTGAAAGGCCAGCAAATTTCAATTTATTCCCTGTGTCGATCTGCACGTATGCAACATGCTTGTACAAGAGCCATTCAGATGAAGACCGGAAAAAATATAGAAAGTGCTGTTTTGCACAAATAGGCACAGTGCAATGACATCAATCTTCAGGGCAGCCCCCCCACCCTACCACGTCCTACACACCTCCGCCAGCGTCCCACTAAGGCATAAATTCCTCGGGACGCCTTTTGGTTGCTGTGCCAGCCAGTCATGCACCGCCTCATACGATCTGAAGTGACGTCCACATAGAGCGTCTTTTATTCGACAAAAGAAGTGAAAATCGCTGGGTGCCCAATCTGGTGCGTGTGACGGAAGATGCAGCTCTACCACTTTTAAATCCTGAATCTGTTGAACGGTATGCCGGGCGTTGTGCTGCAGGCGCCCGCCAGAAGACAACCAGCGGCGGCGTTTTTTTTTACGAATTGCAGGTTTAAGCTGATTCCGAAACTTATCTCTGTAAACATAAAGTTAGCACAGGCTGTTTCATATTAACGAATTTTATACAGTTTTTTTTTTCCGATTATCGTTTGAATGGGTTTTGTTCTGCGGAACACACGTTGTCGTCATTGTCTTATACCGTGGTAAGGCTGCTGCAGTAACTCCGCTCACCTTATGGTTGCTGGTCGGTTGAGCGGCTTCGGAGCACAACACGAAGTTGCCACTTTTGTTGCGCGTTGCGACAGACACTGCTGTCCGCCGCCGTGCATCAGTATTACATTTTGTGGTATGTGTATTGTGTTCATAGGTCGATCAGACGCGTTGTGGTGAACAGGTAGGATAGAAATTAAAATGGCCTGTATAAATGTGTGTGTGTGTGTATGTGCATTGTAACGTATTTGTATGGACAGTTTGTCTCAAGTTGCGCAAATTTGTTCACGCGTTCGCTCCAGGAGCCCCACCTGGGCGTAAATCGCGGCGGCACTGCGGTTTTATCTGCACCTGTAACCCATGTAGACGATCGTGCAACGACGATCGGGGTTTCGATCTTCCGTGTCTTTCACGATTACCTCTACCGGTGTTTCCCAAACGTTCTTGCTTGAGGGAACCCCTTGACTTCGACAAATAACCACGGATCCTCACATCCTTGCTCGCGTCAGTATAGAGTGAACAGAAGACAGGTTATAAGACGTTACATTTCACATCTGAGAACTGATTTCAGATAGCTACGAATACAAACCAGTAGCATACGCAACAATGGAGTGCACGATTTGGCCTTAATTAAACTGATTGTCGCTCACTTCGTCGGTACAGGGGGTCTCTTAGTTAGATATTCTGACGGTCACACGAAATAAACACATCGCCAATTTAAGAAGTTCCAAGATTATTTTTAACAAAGCGGTATTCCTTAATTTAAACAAAATAATTAAACTTCCAAGTATGCATTACAACAATATCACGACGGATCCCTTGGGAAATGGTTGCGGACCCGTTGGAATCCGCGCAGCACACTTTGGGAACCACTGACCTATTCTAATACCATTATTTTCACCTTTCGTGACTGGATTCAGCGAATCGGGTTAAGAATATGCTTCCATTATTCTGTTATTGCGCAAATTGCTATTAGCTAAGCTAGGATTTGTCTATAATGAAGTGAGGATGATTGCCTTCGTGCTTTATAGAATGAGACTGTACTTTAGCCATAAGGTATTTTAGGTTTCCAGAAAGCGTTTGTAACTTATTGAAAATAAATTGTAATATTTTTTGAGGTTATTTTATATATCCGTTACTGGTATTTGCTAAGTTCTTAAGCAAATGGGGTGTTTTACATTGAAAAATCCGATGTTCGTGACGTATTCTTCGGTAATCACGAACATGGAGAGTACTGTCTGTATATGTGTGTGTATGTATACATTATTAACAAGCTGTCAGATTAAAGGGAATTTTGTAATTTTTGTCGTTCTGCATTGGTGTTTTCACACAAGGGATATTCTTTTTTCTTACCTTTCTTACCCCGAGAGCACAAGACGCTCGTTACGCGGGGGTAATTCTGTGTCCCCAGTGTGTTCGTGATCACACACCTGCTGCTATTTGCGAAGTTACGAGAGACAAGCACCTCGCGTCCATCCTTCCGTCCTTTGGGCTTCTCACGTTCGTAGTGTGAAGTGTAAAGCTCATCGTATGAGTGGTTGTCCTGTGTTTATTTTACGTTTATATCCTTGAATCCGAACAAGTGGTTTAGGAGTTGCGTGTGTGCTTACAGTCCGTTTTTGTGGCACTGCTCAGGTGTCCGGTTTCTTTTCTTCGTGCCTACGATGCTCCAGTACAGCTGTGTTGCGTGAAGGGCATTTGCTGTTCAAAGAGGCCCAAGTTGTGGGATCTAAGAATTAAGGAAAGATTGTTTTAAGTAATATTATTTTGTGGCCAACAAAGTGGAATGTGGCCAGCGATCCAGTTGTCACAGCGCTGACACTTGTGGCCGTATGAAGGTATCTGTTTGTGAAGTTCTGCTGGAATGAGATTTGGTGTGACTGATGGTTCTGTGTGCTGTTGCTGAACCCTGCAAAGCAAAATGTCTTAAATGTGACTAACATCTCGCGCCGTTTCTGTTTCAGAACTGCAGTTGGTACACCAATTTGCAGCATGAAGGTGAAGTAGCCAATAGGCCGGTGTAGAAATTCGGTTCCTGTCCTGCAGAAAACGCGATTTTTCTGCGTTACAAAAACCAGTAGCTCAGTGTTGTATAGCAAAACGGTCACAATTTCTGCTATATAACGATGTGGTATACATAAGTACGTGTTGTGGGCAAAACTGTAATGTTGTGGTGTCAAAACAGGTGGTACTGAAAGTTACCACTTTGTTTTAAGTGCCCAGCAGTGCCACTTGCTGGTCCGACAGTCAGTTACAACATGGTCATTCACTGCAAGGACGCTCCGGGGAGGTCACAGTCGCTTCCTGCCTAGTCCATTCCTGTTTACTGTACGCACGATCTTAAACAGTGACTGTGCTCATACATCATCGTTACACAGGCAAATGGTGTGCTGTGTGAGGTCAGCGAGCCGCTTTAAATCTGCACTCATCCGCGTCTTATTGCGCGTCTTTTAGTCGCGTTGTGCCGCGTAGCACCAGTGTGAAAATATTGCAGTGCTGTGCGACGTCACGCTCTGATGGTCGCCAGTATTAGCCTCACAGATAGGCCTAATGGCGACACTCCGATTGCCACATACGCACGCACGCACACAAATGCTGGAAACGGTATTCCTAAGGAACGTTAGGAATGTTAACGAGGTCAAGTGTTGGAGTGTAATATCCTGATCAGAGCGCTTGACCTGACTTGGCCGATGCCTGCGCCGCCTCCATTGTTAATTAATATTAATTAACAATATTTGTTCACCTTCCAACAAACAGCACAACACAGCAACTGCTAACACCGTATTATTAACGGTACGATCCGTAGTGTACAGTACCTGTGTCTATTACAATAATTCCTCAACCCTCCTGCTACGTAATTCTTTGCGTTTAGTGTCTAAGTAGGCACAATTTATTCTTCCAAATTTTATGGCTTCGTGTCACCTGTAATCTGACGATGCTGTATCAGATGACTGACAGTTACTGCCGCAGGTTAGTGTCATGATAGACAGAGACTGCAGCCAGCAAGTGGTGTTGATCTGTGTGTATGTACAGTCCGGTCTCTCAATCAGTGGGTTCCTTCGCCGGGGGTGAGTGGCCGGAGCGTGAAGCTCACAGTCATCCTGTCTAGTGCTGAGGTTAAGAATCAGTTTCCCTTTTATGTCTTCATGCCTTGAATTGGGACGTCGCGGTCTGATTATTGTTATCATGATGTATGAATAACCCGTCACTAAATGCAGTCGCTGGTTCACCCAGAGCGCCGACAGATCGCAGTGCCGGTGAACAGCTGTCTGGAGCTGGCAATGCATTGGACCGGCATAGTTATGATCCAGCTGTACTCGTGTTTCTGTGACAGATTATGAGAAGGTACCTTAAAATAACTTTCAGAAACCGAATGGTGGTTTTGTACAGGTTTGCTGTGCCACCGGTAGGCTAGTCAGTCGGATTATATTGCTGGAGGTGGAGTACTGCAGTAATTTTACTTCCTGCGTACTAAAGCATGTTCTAATAATAGACTTTTTATGCAATAAATGAATATGAATACCAGTAAGACGCACAGAATTGGAAATAACTGTTGAAAAGTACTTGTAAATGCGTCACTCAGGCTGGGGACTGAAAAGTTTCACAGTTGCTAATTCGGAAGCGATAAAAGCTATTGCGCATGTAGCATATCTGTTGCTGTGCGATGTGCAGAGACCAAGCGGTCCAGTTGTTAACGTCGGATAGCAGCCTGACGTATCTCAGTTGTTATTTTCAGGTGAGAGAAAATATTGCCATGAACTCACAGATTTCCATACGTGAAGTTGCTGCGTTTCCCGTTATGAAGATGGAGAGGCACGTGTGTCTGTTTTGCTTTGCGCTCTGTTTCTGTATTTCCTTCTCACTTGTCGTTCACAACGAAGAAAATTGCCTGCAGATTTCTCATTCCTGTTGGAGAGAATATTGTGGAAAGACCGCAGTTTTATGGCTACACCATTCCTGTCTCTTGTGTGTTTGGGAACGAAATGTTTGAAGAATGCGTGTTTTATTTTCGCCTTGTCTGCCTGTCCGTCCGTCCGTCCGTCTGTCACATGAAAAAACTCGAGAACCGCTGAATACATTTTCATGAAAATTTGTATTTGATAGTTTTAATAAAAGTGTCCGAGATCGTAGTTTCGGTCGAGGGTCAGTAAAACAAGGGATACGTTGCTTGAACAGTAATGAACACTTTAAACTAACAGCAACACACGATTCTGCACGCTTCTGGCTTGAATGTGTATGGGATTGAGAAATGTTTGGAGAGAAATTGTAGACAAAACTAAAATATTCGTCGAATGCCCACTACATATTTCTGTAAGCCTGTCGGTTTTCTGATAATGAAACAAATGAAAGCGAATGTCGCGCAGCTCGGAACATTTCTGATCTGTCTCAGTATCGATCTTTGGCCTCTTACGGTATACCAGGTTGTTCCTTTGTCTTTTGTTCGAGCAGGGCAGCTGTGACGCAAATCATGCGACAGGGACACAATAAAAGAAACGCTCTGTAGATGTACGTATATTCGAGATCTCAGAGCGGAAGACGTCTGGTAGAACGACGAGTGTTTACTGTTCGTTCAGAACTGCAAATCTGGAGGCGGTGTGCGACAGTCCAACTGTTTTGTGGAGGCCGCCGAAGTTCGGTTGCGCAGTAAAATTGGTCACGTCTGCTCTACA
>Ga0123355_10009136_pt1 | contig 15036 bp, 13 predicted proteins | sample TergutEmb28metaG_3_FD_89872 | JGI IMG/M metagenome (GOLD analysis project Ga0123355, IMG submission 89872) | Embiratermes neotenicus P1 segment gut microbial communities from Petit-Saut dam, French Guiana - Emb289 P1 | ecosystem: Host-associated > Arthropoda: Insects > Digestive system > Gut ...
CTTGCAGCTTCAACAGGAACCCAAAGCACACCATTTAATAAAAATGGAATAGCAAGACTTACATCAGCATCTCTTAACTGACCATTAAATCTTATTAAATGAGAACCTTCTGTGAAAACTACTCGCCTAAAATCATGCCCCCAGTTTACAATTTCAGTTAAATTGTGTGGGAATTGATTTGGCAATGAAGTACCCAAACCTGTATAAAACAAGTTTGTATCAGGTAATAATGGTGGATTGTATACACGAACGCTAACCGGGATATTTAAAGTATTTGCGTTGTCTGTTGTAATCACAAGTGTATCTTGGTACAAGCCGGGAGCCAGCCCGATAGCAGGTCTAATCCCTACTTCAGTGATTGCTCCTGTGCCTAAACCGGTAGACGGGGCTTGAAATATTTCAAAATTGCTGCCCACGTTTGCAATCATGTCTACAGTACCTACCCCAATATTAGTGATAGTGACAAGTTCTGTTACTAAATCTGCCACAGTGTAATCATGTGGAAGTGAAGGAAAATTAACCTCAAGTCCTACAGGAATTTCAAGCCAAGGGCCACTAAATTCGCCCTCATAAATGTTGATGGCTTGTATTCCAAATCTGCCCGGTGGGTTTACTGCCACTTCAGGAGGAGTATTTACACCCCAAGGCAAGGGGCCTATTGTTAAAATACCTTCTTCTAAAGTTGCAAACTCTATTACCACCGTTTGCACACCTGTCCCACTTACTGTTTGAGAAACAGTTTGATCACCAAAGGATGCAGTAAGCGTAAAACTTCCATTAGTTATTAGCGAAACAACATCCAATTCAACGCGGATAGGGCCTGTTAAAGGTACGTTAGATTCAAGGTAACGCCCGCCTCCATTAGGTTCAATAAATGTTGAACCGGGGTTTCCTCCGGGACGGAAGAAATTGTTTGCTCCCGGTGCACCAACAATAAGGTTAAAGTTTTGTTGGCTTGCAGATGAACTTATATAACGAGTGGAATTTGACATAGTGCTTATTGCAGCACCACGGAGTACAGGGAATAGAGGTCTTTGGTCATTGTCAGGTGCATTGTCAGTATGATTTAGCATATAGGTAGGGAAGTTGCCAAAATCAAAAGCATATGTGGCATCAGTTGCCCAATCTACATTAGCTTCTTGAAAAGCTACATCAAAAATAACATTAAAGCTAATAGGTGTGATACCATCGGCATCTATAGTGACAACTCCACTATGCGACCCACTAGCAAGCCCTTCAAGTGGCACTACTTCAAACTCTATCTCTTGACCCACGGCTAAGCTTGCCACGGAAAGAGTACCTGATAAATCAAAACTGTCAACATCGCCGGTTAAAGTAATCTCTAAATTTTCTGCGGGTGCTGTACCGGTGTTATCTACAGTTATTTCAAGTGCGCTAAAATCGCTTGCAGTGTAATTGTGGGCAACAGAACCAAAATTATGTGTGTTACCAACAATGCCTTCAATACCTACAAGAGGAGCTTCAATAAAATCACTAGATGTGCCATATAATGCCCAAGCCGGTATATGCATGGTAGCACCTATGCGAGACCTGGCGTAGATAGTTGTGACATATGCGCCCATTGGGACATCTTCTTGCAATGTGCTAACTACATTACCGTTGATAGAGATTACAGCAGTTAATTCCCATGTATCTTCATCAATATCCACTACCATCCTGTACTGATTAGCTGTAGCTACAGAATAAGATGGATTATGGAAAGGATTAGGAGGCGTTGTAGGAAAGTTTGGTGCCGGTAAATCCCCACCAGTGTTGGACGTTGCCTGTACTCTATTTACGATACCAAACTGCAAATGGCTGTAGTTTCTGTAATTACCTGTACCTACAGCAAGATTTTCAGTCCTTGTTCTAACAGCTACAACATCTCTGTTATCATCTGCGCCACTGGATAATTCAATAGCAAAAGACTGAAATATTTGGTTTTGCGTACCGGTAAATTGAGTGTATTTATACGCTATAAACTCAACATTCCTGTAATAACCGCCATCTAATAATGCTTCTGAATTACCAAAAAGAACAGCAGCACGAGCCGGATTGTTAGCTTGACCTACTACAGATGCGTTTGTTCCGTAGTTAATACGAGTGCCGGTTCTGCCTGTTGTTTGTGTTGGTACGGCAATAGTTGGAGGTGTTCCGCCTCCATTATTGGATCCATCTCCATCGCCTTCAAAAACATCAATAGCAGCAATACGAACACGCCCCGGCACTATTTCAACAGCAGGCCATGTAATGTTAAAAGTTAAAGTTCCGCCCGGGCTGTCCAGCCAGTAAAACCAAACATATGAACCCGCATTGGGACGAGAAACATCATTTACTTCGTTTACAATGTAATCAGCACTTTGGCCGCCTATGGTCATATTATTGCCGGCTACACCAAAAGTTGGAGGAATAGCAATGATTGCACCATTGTTGCCGGCATGGCTTGCCCATACACGAACTGCTATTGGCCCGGCCGGAACACCAGTAGCAGTGATAGTTCTTCCGGCACCACCGGGTTGGATGTCATTTATTGCACCGGTACCACTTCCATTGCGCCATGTACCATTAAGTTCCCATGTAAGGTCGCCTGTCTCATTAAGGTCTGCTGTAGTAAAGTTGCCTGCGCCGGTACCCAGAAAGTCGAAATCGCCAACTCCACCTATAGGCGCAGTCAAATCCCAATCAATATCTGCCCAGCCGGCAAATGGCATAATATCCGCTACTACTACAAAATCTTCTTCTACATAGTCAAGACCATACGAATCCATTACCAGTACAACATCAAAACTAGCCATAACAGGAGGCATTTCTTCCACCTGCACTATTACAGACTGGTCTGCAAAAACTGCTGAACTAAACAAGTTTTCGTTGTCCAGGTAAACACGTAAAACACCTGCTGTATTAGGAACTACTTCAAACTCAAAGGATTCCCCGGCTACATAGCTTTCTGCGGCTTCAATAGCAAGCTCCGCTTCAATCGCTATATATTCAACATACGCTGCCAATACAAGTGTTTCACGTACATATACAAAACCATATGGATCCAATTGTAATACAATGTCAAAAACAGCCTCTACCGGAGGCATTTCTTCCACTTGTACTATAATTGGTTGAAACGCATTAATAAAATTACCATAAATGTTTTCATCGTTTAAGTAAACATTCAAAAACCCTGCTGCATTAGCTCTTACAATAAGTTCAAAAGCTTCTCCGGCAACATAGGTTTCAGCAACTTCAATGGTAAGTTCTGTTGCAAAACCAAAGTCGTTGTCATTCACTGAATCGTTATCAACTTCTAAGTCGTTGTCGTTCACTGAATCGTTGCCAACTTCTAAGTCGTTGTCATTCACTGAATCGTTATCAACTTCTAAGTCGTTGTCGTTCACTGAATCGTTATCAACTTCTAAGTCGTTGTCATTCATTGAATCGTTATCAACTTCTAAGTCGTTGTCGTTCACTGAATCGTTGCCAACTTCTAAGTCGTTGTCATTCACTGAATTGTTATCAATTTCTAAGTCGTTGTCGTTCACTGAATCGTTGCCAACTTCTAAGTCGTTGTCATTCATTGAATCGTTATCAACTTCTAAGTCGTTGTCGTTCACTGAATCGTTGCCAACTTCTAAGTCGTTGTCATCCTCCGGAGTGCTGTCAACTTCTGCATTGTCGTTGTCAATTTCGTTGTATTCCGGCTCATCGTATGATGGATAATCAATTTCTGTACCTTCATTTACATAGGCATATCCATCATAATACTCTGCAAAAACCGAAACAGGTGGAAAAGAAGTAAAAACCATTGCAAAAGTGATTAAAAGAGCAATTGTCTTTCTTAGTGACTTACGTAATAACATTAAAATTCTCCTTCTTTTCAAATTAACTACATTTTAAAAACGTACCATCACCTCCAAAACATTGTTTTTTGGAACAACTACTCATAGTCACCTCCCTTTTAGCAGTTGCATACCCGCTTATATTTACATAAGCCAAATATTAGCTATAGTATTATAGCACAATCATGTTAATTGATTATACTATTTATTGTAGAATTATGCTATAGTTTTTGGGAAAAATCGGTTTTGATTATTTTATACCTGTCTGCGTTAGACAAAATTGAAAATAAGACGCAAAAAAAGAACGTGTGAGAATCCAACTTTAATCAGTTGAAATCACTCACACGCCCAAAAATTGAACATAGCTTCTAAGGCAATGTCAAGAAATAAAATTTCATTGCCTTAGTTGTAATTTATTGCTTTGAAGTATTTTCTTCACGTATTAATTCTTTAAGACCCTGTGCCCGTGTTTTTAAGCTGTCCGGTATTCCACGGGCTACAACTACATCACTAATTAGCCGTAAAGCCTCTTCAAATTCGCCCAAGCGGCGAGCCAGCTCTGCAATTAAGTACTTTACTTGCGGCTCGTCCATACCACCTAAAGGAAATGCTTCTGTTGAAAAGGCATCCTTTAGGTTTGTATAAGCGTGTCGTATAAGAGCTTTTTCGTTTTTCTCATCTTTTATATCAGCACATATCCATGACATTTTTAGGCAAAGAAAAGCTTTTTGACTTGCCTTTCCTTCAATGGCTTGAACACAGGTTAAAGCCATTTTATAACGGTTTAACGCATCCATTGCACTTAAAGGCATACTGAATTCAATGTATTTATGGTTTGGCGTAACTTTTTCTTTTATCATCTCTTGTTGCCTTGGGGTAATGCGAGAAAATGAATTATACATTGCAGCATAGCCACAATTATTACATGCTAAAACTTCATAAAGATTAGGGTCAATATGATGGTAGTGAGTTCTAAAGTCAGAATCAGTATTTATTTGACGAAGCCTGGTTCTACGCACCATAAAGTCCATAAATTCTCTTTCACACACAGGACATGTAAACGTTTTAGTATACAAATATGATAACAATTCCTCTTGTATCTCTTGGGGCGTTTTAGCCGTTGATTGACTCATTAGATGGAATCTCCTTTAATTTTATTTAGCAGCCATACAATATTTTCCCCCAAGCGTTCCATCGTGCCCATACCTTCTTTGTCGTTTTTATAATCCCCAACTTCCAATGATAAACTCATGTTCCAGTAACTGCTGCCGGGTATAATCATCTCGCTAATTAAAAAGAAATGCTGAATAGAATCCAGTGTATGTATACCACCGGCACGGCGCACAGCACTAACAGCCGCTCCAATTTTGCGGGCAAAAGGTGTATCATCCCTACGGTTAATAAACCCACAGCGATCTATCAAAGCTTTAAGTTCCGGAGTAAGGTCAGAAAAATAAGTAGGAGATCCTAAAATAATAGCATCAGCCTCTTTCATTTTTGGATAAACCTCATTAACCCAATCATCTGTAGCACAACGCCCTTTATGAGTACCACAACTACCACATGCTTTACATCCCTGTACAGAACGTCCACCTGCTTGATAGATTTCTGTATCAAAACCAGCATCATTACAAACATTTAAAACTGTGTTTATCATTTGATATGTATTACCTTCTTTACGTGGGCTGCTATTAACAGCAAAAACTTTCATACACCCTACCTCCTATAACCATTTAAAGTACTACCTTCAATATTTTACATTGTATCATAGATAAAACACAAAAGGAAATCAAAAAATTTCTTAGCAGGCGAGGTTCAACCGGTCTCATTTTGTTACCGGTTGAACATTAAACATTGCCAAAAAAACGCGCATTTGTACGATTTCAAGGTGAAGTTTTTATTGAATATTTTACAAAGATATGTTACAAGTATGATTGAGATTATCATGCGAAATAACAGTAGCCTAATATTCATTGTTCAAACTTTTTGAAAAAATATAGAGGTTCGTGCATTTGTTGTAATCGAATTATAAAGTTGAATAGCAAAAAAAAGCCATATCTGATATAATCTCGTAGCATGAAATTGTACATGGAATTTATATATAGAACTGGGAAGGTGAAAAATATGTCTGAAACGGTTTCCTCATATAGCGGATCATCTGGCGTAGTACAAATTGCAGATGAAGTTATAGCGAGCATTGCAAGAACAGCTACCTTGGAAGCAGAGGGTGTTGCAGGTATGGCAAGTATAGCAAATTATTTTACCGGCGATATTGCCGGAAAAATAAGCCGTAAAAAGCCTACCAAAGGCGTCACCATTCAGGTAACAAACGGAAATGTTAAAATTTCTGTACAGATTATAGTTAATAGTGGAGTAGCAATCCAATCTGTCGCTAAAGATGTACAGCAAAAGATCCAAAGTGCTATCGAAACTATGACAAGCTATACTGCAAGCGAAATTAATGTTTTCGTATCCGGACTGGTGGCATGAGTCGGCATACGGCTCGGATACATGCCTTCAATTTAATATTTCAATTCCCATTCCATTTGGAATGGGATAAGGCATTAGTAGTTGAAGCCACAGAACAATATTTGGCAAATTTACAAAATTTACAAGATTTACTACAAGGGCTTTCTCCGGATGAAGAGGAATATAATTTTATTTCAGGAGAAGTATTAGGAACATATACTAACTTGTCTCAGATAGATGCACTTATTAACCAACGTCTTAAAGATTGGGATTTTAACCGCCTTGCAAAGGCTGACTTAGCGTTACTTAGGCTGGCTATTTATGAAATCCTGTTTTCTTCTGATATAAGCGAAGCCACTGCCATTAATGAGGCTGTAGAATTAGCAAAAGTATATGGAACAGATGACTCCTCGGCTTTTATAAATGGGGTTTTAGGTCAGGTGGTAAGAAATGGATAATGCTTTTACCGTCACTCAAGTTAATCGTTATATCAAACGTTTACTGGAAGAAGATGCCTTGCTTTGTGAAATTCAAGTTGAAGGAGAATTGTCTAACTTTAAGCGGCATAGTTCGGGACATTTGTACTTTACATTAAAGGACTCATCTGCTGCAATAAATGCTGTGATGTTTGCAAGTTATGCGGCAGGTCTTTCAACTTTTGAACCAAAGAATGGTGTTAAAGTGACTATATCAGGGCATATATCTCTTTATGAAAAAACAGGCCAATACCAGCTTTATGCAGTACGCATGACTCCCGTTGGCGAAGGAAATCTACAAGCTGCTTTTATTCGCTTACGAGATGCCTTGGAAAAAGAAGGTCTTTTTGACCCCCTGCGTAAAAAAGCTATTCCCTATTGGGCAAATACAGTGGCTTTAGTTACCAGTCCTACAGGTGCAGCAGTTCAGGATATGATTAAAGTTATTCGTGAACGCAACCCCGGTGTCAAAATTGTGGTGGTTCCCACTTTAGTCCAAGGCTCGGAAGCCGCTGCTGATATTGCCCAAGCCATTCAATTAGTTAACGAGTGGCAAAAGGCTGATGTTATGATAGTAGGGCGGGGCGGTGGTTCTATAGAGGATTTATGGGCTTTCAATGAAGAAGTTGTAGCTCGTGCTATTGCAAATTCTGATATTCCTGTAATTTCTGCTGTGGGGCATGAAACGGATTTTACAATTGCGGATTTTGTTGCAGATTTACGTGCTCCTACACCTTCAGCGGCGGCAGTAGTTGCAGTAGCTGATATTACTGAAGTATTCTCAAAAATGGATATCCTGTATAAACGAGCTAACCGTGCTATAACTCAGGCGATTTCTGAGGCAAAAAACCGTTTAATGTTTTTATCCGGCAAACCTAGCATGACACGTCCCTTAGATGGTATTGTCATGCGGCAGTTGCATGTTCAGCAACTGACAAGGGAATTAGAACATTCAATGTCCGACAAATTAAAGGAACAAAGAAATGATTTAGAAAGGCAAACTCAACTGTTAGAAAAGCTTTCGCCTTATTCCTTGTGGAAGCGTGGTTATGCAACTGTATGCAATATGGATGGGGTAGGCATACAATCAATAAAATCTTTGCAAAATGGTCAAAATATTACTATTTACATGCAAGATGGAGAAGCTAAAGCACAGGTGCTTAACGTAATACAAAATAGGGGAGAATAATCATGCTTGATAATCAAGAAAATTTAAATGATTTAAATAATCAAGAAAATTTAACCTTTGAACAAGCCCTCACACGCTTAGAAACAGTAGTAGAGTCCATGGAACATGAAGATACTACCCTGGAGGCATCCATTACCTTATATAAGGAAGGTGCTGCTCTTTCTAAATGTTGCAATGAAATATTAAACCGATTTGAAACAGAGGTTATAATGCTTAGAAAAGATTTTGACGGTTCAATAACAGAAGAACCAATTACAGATTTTTAAAGGGGCTTTTTTGTGGAAATACAAATAATGCGTGACCAAATAGAGGCTCGCTTACAGACTCTTTTGGATAACTGTCAGGAACCTTCCTTAAAAGAAGCAATGTCCTATAGTGTATCCGCAGGAGGTAAGAGGCTAAGACCTTTGTTGTTGCTTGGTGCTTGTGAAGCTGTGTCAGGACAATTTAGTCAAAATGCTGTGGATTTTGCTTGTGCGTTGGAGATGATACATACCTACTCGCTTATCCATGATGACTTGCCTGCAATGGATAATGATGATATGCGGCGCGGCAAGCCAACAAGCCATAAACAATTTGGAGAAGCTATGGCTATATTAGCAGGAGATGCTCTGTTAAATCGTGCTTTTGAAACTATGATTCACGCTTGTGTAGATGACCCTAAACTTATTAACGCAATGCGAGTAATCGCTGTTGCATCCGGGGACTCCGGAATGATAGCAGGACAGGTTATCGACATGCATTTCCAGCATAAAAAAGCAGATGGAGACGCATTATTTAATATACACAGTCTAAAAACGGGGGCTTTATTTGCCGCCGCTTTTGAAGCGGGAGCATTGATTGGAGAAGGTGACGATTCTTACGTGCAGTCTATGAAAGATGTGGGCGTAAAAATAGGCAGAGCTTTTCAAATATTGGATGATTTGCTGGATGTAACCGCAACTCAAGAAACTTTAGGTAAGCCTACAGGTAGTGATAGCCGTAATGAAAAAAACACATATGTTTCAATCCATGGTTTAGAAGCCGCTAAGTCAGACTATAATAAAATTTCTATAGAGGCTTTGGCAACACTTGATCAATTGCCACAAAAAACACTGACTTTAAGAACCATCGTGCAACAGGTTATTGATAGAACATATTAATCAGTAACATATTGATACAATATATATTATTTGTTGGACTTATGGCTAAAACTAATAAGTCCGTAGGGAGCGTTAATGGTGTATCCCAATGCATTTGTAGCATTAATTAATAATAGTCATCTACTGATTGCAATATTTGCATGTTTATCTGCCCAGGCACTAAAGGTACTAATTGACTATGGACGTACTAAAACAGTTGACAAAGCCTTATTTTTTGGCACCGGTGGTATGCCAAGCTCACATAGTGCTTTTGTGGTTTCAATGGCTGCTTCAATAGGCACCGTAGAAGGCTTGCACAGTTCTATGTTTGCGATTGCCTTAGTATTTGCTTTAATTGTAATGTACGACGCCGCAGGAGTTAGGCGTGCGGCCGGCAAACATGCCGAAGTCATAAACATGCTTGTTGAAAGTTTAGAAAACATCGGAATTACTCCAGATGAAAAATTAAAGGAACTCTTGGGACACAGCCCCATAGAAGTAGTAGCCGGAGCGTTGTGGGGAGTAGCAGTAGCCGCCATATCCCATGGTTTCTTAATAAGATAAGGGGTGACTCCCATGACTCTTGAACAAATCCGCAGTCCACATGATTTAAAAAAGTTAGATATTGCAGAATTGTCCTCTCTGTCTGAAGAGATACGTACTTTTTTAATTGAAAAAATCTCTGAGACAGGAGGGCATTTGGCCTCTAATTTGGGAGTTGTAGAACTTACTATTGCATTACACAAGGTCTACGACAGCTCAAAAGATAAAATCATTTGGGACGTAGGACACCAAGCCTACATACATAAGATATTAACGGGCCGCCATAATCAATTTGATGCTCTTAGGCAATTGGACGGACTTAGTGGTTTTCCTAAATCTCGCGAAAGTATACATGATGCTTTTGACGTAGGGCATAGCTCTACTGCTATTTCTGTTGCTTTGGGATTTTGTGCCGCAAGGGATATTATCAAAGATAATTATGGTGTTTGCGCTGTTGTAGGCGATGGTTCTATGACGGGAGGACTTGTTTACGAGGCTCTAAATAATGCAGGCCGCGCCAGTTCGGATATGCTGGTAATTTTAAATGATAACCAAATGTCAATTGCTAAAAATGTAGGTGCTGTTTCTCGGCATCTAAACGACATTCGTACAGCACCTATTTATCGTGAAGCCAAAAAGGATGTACAAAAATTTCTTGGAAATATCCCTCATTTGGGTAAACGAATGGAAAAATTGATAGAAACTGCAAAAGATGCAGTCAAATTTATTTTGGTACCGGGTGTTATATTTGAAGAAATGGGATTTCAATATTTTGGGCCGATTGATGGACATAATTTGAAAGACCTTATTCGCACTTTAGAGAAGTTACGAACTATTAAAGGGCCTGTATTTCTCCATGTTGTTACTAAAAAAGGAAAAGGATACCCTCCTGCGGAACAATATCCTAACGCATTTCATGGCGTAGAATCTTTTTTTATTGATACCGGCAAACCTAAAAATGCATCAAATGGCGACACATATACAAGCGTTTTTGGTCAAACAATGCTTAAACTAGCTAAAAAAGTGGACAAGCTTGCCGCTATTACTGCTGCTATGCCTGATGGTACCGGCTTGGCACCTTTTCAAAAGGCGTATCCCGATAGGTTTTATGATGTGGGTATAGCAGAAAGTCATGCTGTTACCTTTGCCGCAGGGTTAGCAAAAGGTGGTGTAATACCGGTAGTATCAATCTACTCTTCATTTTTACAGCGGGCTTATGACCAAATATTACATGATATATGTATTCAAAACCTTCATGTAATTCTTGCTATTGATCGGGCGGGATTAGTGGGCGCAGATGGGGAAACTCATCAGGGACTGTTTGATTATTCCTTTTTAGCTCATATGCCTAACATGACTATCATGGCTCCCAAAAATCAACATGAATTGGTGGACATGCTTACTTATGCCGTTTGTATTCATAAAGGGCCAATTGCTCTTCGTTATCCTCGCGGGTCTGCCGGTAAGACGCCGGAAGATCATCGTATGCCTATTAAATATGGCAGATCTGAAACTATAGTTAAGGGCAAGGATATTGCAATAGTGTCTGTAGGCACAATGATAGATGCATCTTTATTTGCCGTGAATGAATTGCAGTCATTGGGATATAATCCAAGCCTTTACAATGCTCGTTTTGTAAAACCGATGGATGAATACTTACTTGACCACTTGCTAAGTTATCGTTATATATTTATACTGGAAGATAATGTTCAAACAGGCGGTTACGGGGAATGCTTGTGGGCAAAAATGGCTGTATCAGGAAAATCTTTGTCCCTTTTGCCATGTGTACACTTTTTTGCTTTTCCCGATAAATTTATTGAACAGGGTACCCAAAAAGAACTGTTCTGCCGTTACAAATTAGATGGGGAGGGAGTCTTAAAACGGATGCTACAAATATTGGACAAGAAAAGCCAGAGCCTAAAAAATTAGAATCCAGGCTGGACTTTTTAGTAGCCAAGCAGTTAGGAATTAGCCGCACCTCAGTTCAGGATATCATACGCAAAGGTTATGTATATGTGGATGGCAAAGTAATTTTAAAACCCGGAGCATTTGTGCATGACAAGGCTAAGATTCAAATAAAAGGAGGCGAACCTGTTTTTGTAAGCCGAGGTGGGGATAAACTTAATGCCGCTCTTGATTATTTTCACTTAAATGTATCTAAAAAGGTATGTTTGGATGTTGGAGCATCTACCGGAGGTTTTACAGATTGCCTATTAAAAAGAGGCGCGTCTAAAATATATGCAGTAGATAATGGCAAAGGGCAGCTTGCAGAAGTATTGCAAAAGGATAAAAGAGTAATTAGTATAGAAGAAACAGACATAAAAAATGTAACATCAGATTGGTTTAATGAGCCTATTACTTTTGTAACAGTGGACATATCGTTTATCTCATTAACCAAAGTTCTTGAACCTATAAGCAAAGTATTATCCGCTGATGCACAATTGGTTTGTTTGGTCAAACCGCAATTTGAGGCAGGAAAGTCTCATTTAAGCAAGCGTGGTATTGTGCGGGATCCTAAAATACGTTGGCAGACAGTAGACAAAGTATGCACTATTGCTCAGCAAATAGGTTTAAATTATCAAGGGGTACTACCATACCCACAGACGCTTTCACCAAAGGATAAAAATAAAAAAAATCAAGAATTTTTAGTGTATTTTTGTAGAAAGAGGGATTTTTAATGTCTTCCAAAAGAGCAGCAGCAAAAGAATGGAAACGTAAACGTAACCAACAAAAATTGATGTTTAGACTATCTGTAATAGGTGTATGTATATTGGCATTGCTTGGAATAGGATACATTGCTTGGGATATGTACAGCCGTACGTATGTAATGACTTTTGAGGGTCAACGTATTCCTACAGCAGAGTTAAATTACTTTAATATGCTTTCGGGCAGGCAAAATGCGGCAGACCATTTAGCATATTTTCTGGTAGTTAACCAACGTGCCCAACAGCATAATATCACATTTACAAGCGAAGAATGGGATGGAATAGTAGAAGGTGCCGGGCAAACCCGTGCAATGGCTGAGATGTTTGAAACGCCTTTAGACGGTATTTCTGATGATCGTTTAAACGAGTTTGTAAGCATGAGTGTACTTGTAACTCGACTGACTGAATTATATACAGCAGATTACGAAATAGACGAGACCGAGTTTGCTAATGCATTAGGAGCACATCTGTTTTTTGAACGGGCAGAATTTGTAGAAATGGATTTTAGATTTCATGTTTCCCCTCATATGGATGATGCTGAAGCTATCAGAGCAGAATTATATGCCGCTGATCCGGCAGATATTGATACAATTCTTTTGCGTGAATTGCAGCAATTTGCTATGGATTTTGAAGAGGAACCTGAAGTTGATAGAATCACAATGGAAGATATGCGTATGATGGGCTTAGATCAATTTATTTTAATGGAATTGGCAAATTTGCAACCCGGAGATATCTCTGAGCCTTTCCAAATGGACGAGACTACCGTTATTGTGTTTATAGTAGATTCATTACATGTACCTTCGGATGCAGAAATTGAGGCAAATTTCCGCGAGAGCTTTATTTGGGAACAACGCACAGAAATGTTTGCAGATTTGCTTGAAGTCTGGCGTGAAGAAGCTGATATCCGTATGAATTACAGAGGCATAAATGCCGCATGACCATAGGCATTATTGCAAATCCTACACGAGACATAGGTTTAGCATTTGCAAAAGAGATTGCCGAATGGTTGCAAAGTCGTGGGCATACTCCTTTATTTGAAGAGGAAGAGGCATATCAAAGCAAATTTTTGATAGTTTTAGGGGGGGACGGAACCATGCTGCAAGCATCCCAGCGTGCAGCTCGGTACGGTACCCCCATGCTTGGGATTAATTTGGGGACTTTGGGTTATTTGACAGACGTAGACCAACATGAAGGCTTACAAGCCATTGAAAAAATGTTGAATGGGGACTTTCGCCGCGAAGAAAGAATTATGCTGGAAGTAGAAGGCGAACTGGCTTTAAACGATGTTTTTATACGTCGTGAAGATAGTGCTAAGCTAATGAATTTTCGTATCTGTGTTAATGGGGATCATATGGATACTTTGGGCGCAGACGGTGTAATAGTATCCACTCCAACAGGATCTACGGCATATAACTTGTCAGCAGGAGGGCCGATTTTACAGCCTAATAGTGAAATGATGGTAATTACTGCTGTGTGTCCCCATACTCTTTACTCTCGACCCTGGGTTATTTCTAAATATGATAAAGTATCTTTAACACCCGTAAAAAATGATGAAGGATTGGCCGCAGTTTACCTTGATGGCGTAGCAAAATTTTTTTTGAAATGCGGAGAAACTATAGTGGTACAAGTTTCAGACTATAAAGCAAGTGTAGTGAAAACTGCAAATATAGATTTTTTTGAAGTTTTAAGGAAGAAGATGGGTGCGAATGAAGGCACAGAGACAGGAAAAAATTTTAGAAATAGTGAAAGAACATGAAATAGACACCCAAAGCGAATTAACAAAACTATTGGCTAAGGCAGGTTTTGATGTTACCCAAGCTACTGTCTCGCGTGATATTCATGAGATGAAGCTGACTAAAATTGCAGCTTTAGGGGGTGGATACAAATATGCCCTGCCTACTCAGCATGATAATATTGGTATATCTAGGCTAAAGCGCATATTTTGGGATGCTTTTGTATCCATGGATTATGCAGGAAATATGCTGGTAATACGAACGTTTAATGGTATGGCAATGGCGGTGGGTGCTGCTTTAGATGCTATGCAGCTTAAAGAAATTGTAGGCTGCATAGCGGGTGACGATGTAGTAATGTGTGCCACTAAATCAGAAAAAGATGCCATAGATCTAATGGAAAAACTGAAAAGGGTAATGCAATGATCATCAATCTACGAGTTAAAAATGTAGCCCTAATTGATGAAGCTGAGGTGCAATTTGGCGAGGGCTTAAATATACTAACCGGAGAGACCGGAGCCGGAAAATCTATTTTGATTGACTCCATTAACTTTTTGCTGGGAGAGCGACCGGGTAAAGATTTTATTCGCAGTGGAGCGGATACGGCGGTAGTAGAAGGTATAATAGTGGTTAGAGATCCGGATACCCATAAGGCTATTACGGATATGGGGATAGAATTTGAAGAAGAGCTTCTTCTTTCGCGCTCCCTTAATGCTCAACACCGCTCTACTTGCCGGGTTAATGGTCGTACTATTAATGTGGGTATGTTAAAAGAAATTTCCTCACACTTAATAGATATCCATGGGCAGCATCAGCATCAATTTTTGTTGGATTCTAATAAGCATATTATGCTGTTAGATCGATTTTGTGGTGAAAAATTGGAAAAGTTAAAAGAAGAACTTGCCGAGTTAATAGCTGCCTACCGTGAAATTTCAAGAGAATTGAAAACTCTGCAAGGAGCACCCGGTCAACGAGA
>Ga0123355_10009137_pt1 | contig 15036 bp, 13 predicted proteins | sample TergutEmb28metaG_3_FD_89872 | JGI IMG/M metagenome (GOLD analysis project Ga0123355, IMG submission 89872) | Embiratermes neotenicus P1 segment gut microbial communities from Petit-Saut dam, French Guiana - Emb289 P1 | ecosystem: Host-associated > Arthropoda: Insects > Digestive system > Gut ...
CGGGCGCGCTTCAAAAACGCGCCTACGGCCTTGCCTCGTCGCGCAAATGGCATCCTCGGTGTTACCCATCTGTTACCTAGCAGAAAACGAGGGTTGGCCGCGGATGCGCTAACTTATTGAAAATGATTGGTGGGTGCGACAGGGATTGAACCTGTGACCCCTACCATGTCAAGGCGAAGTCTATCGCTTGACGGGATTTGCTCAGACTTGCTGATCTCAGAAAATTCAATGATTTCAAACATTCTTGGCTTGCCGTCAATTGATGCCACTTGATGCAATTTGCTCCAATCTGGTAGCTATGTGGTAGCTAGCCTCCTTTCGCTACCAGGAATAAGACAAATGGAGGAACGCCGAAAGATCGGCCTGCGCGACGTCCGGGCGCTCGAGCCGAGCGCAACCATCTGGGACGGCGCCGTCACGGGGTTCGGCGCCCGGCGCCAAGGCGAGGGCGTCGTCGCTTACTTCGTGAAGTACCGGACGACCGACGGGCGCCAGCGATGGCATACGATCGGCCCGCATGGCTCGCCCTGGACGCCCTACACGGCGCGCGCTAAAGCGCTGGAGCTGCTCGGCCAGGTGGTCAAGGGGGCCGACCCCGCAGCGGAGAAGCAGGCAAAGCGCTCGGCCCTCACCGTTGCCGAATTGTGCCGGCGCTACCTGGCGGATGCGGAAGCAGGTCATGTCCTGGTCCGCGGCGGCCACCCGAAAAAGCCTGGAACCCTCGAGGCCGATCGCGGCCGAATCGAGAATCACATCATCCCGATCCTCGGCCGGCTATCTGTCGCCGCCGTCACCAAGCAGGACGTCGAGCGGCTTATGCACGCCATCGCAGATGCCGAAACGAAGCGGCAGAGGAAAATCCGGCCCCGCGGTGTGTCTCGGGTGCGCGGGGGGAAGGGGGTCGCGACCCGGACCATCGGGCTCCTGGGCGCGATCTTCAGCTATGCGATCGACCGCCGCATGCGCGCCGACAATCCGGCGCACAGGGTGCGGAAATTTGCCGAGAATAAGCGCGAGCGCCGGTTGCTTGATCCGGAATATCCGGCTCTCGGTTCCGGTCTGCGTGAGGCAGACGGCACGGTCTGGCCGCAAGCCATCGCCTGCACGCGTTTCCTGGCGCTGACCGGCTGGCGTAGCGGCGAGGCAATTGCGCTGCGCTGGCGCGACGTCAACCTTGCGCGCCGCACGGCAACCCTGCCTGACACAAAGACTGGCAAGAGCATGCGCCCGCTCTCGCGTGCTGCCTGCAATCTTCTGCGGTCCCAGCCCCATTCTGGCGAAGATGCCTTCGTGTTTCCCGCGACGCGAGGCGATGGCCCGCTGGTCGGCTTCAAGAAATTCGTTCGCCGCATCGTAGCCCTGAGCAAGTTGCCGCCAGCAATCACGCCGCACGTCCTCCGTCATAGCTTCATCAGCCTTGCGGCCGATCTCGGTTACTCCGAGCCGACTATTGCGGCGCTGGTGGGGCACAAGGGCCGGTCAGTCACGTCCCGTTACGTCCACTATGCCGATGCGGTGCTGCTGGCCGCGGCCGACGCGGTGGCCCGCGAAACGGCCCGGCGCATGGGCGACAAGCGAAAGCGAAAGCGGACGGCCAGCCGCTCGCCGGAGGCCGCTGATGCCGCGTGATCGCGCAGCGCGCGAACCAATCATGACCGGAGAGACGCTCAGTGAGCTGTGCAATCAGGCGAAGGTTATAAAAGGAGATATGACGCCACCGTCGACCGCCGCGTGGCGACGATTGGCGGCCTACATCAATGTTGGCCGCAGAGATCATATGGACCCAGGTGCCAGCCGGCGTCGCCTTTTGCAAATTCTGACTGAAGTTGATCAAATAACAGACGAGCTGCTGGAGGAGCTGCGCATGGAGAGCTTCGCTCCGGTGAACCTTCTTGCGGACAACAAGTACTATGTCGGCGGAGCCGTCGCCGTTGTGAAGCAACTAACCGACGCTATTAACGAGGTACGAAGCCATTTGTTTTTCCAGGCCGATAAGCCGCTTGTCGAGCAGCGGAATCGCAAACGCGCGAAGTGGCCGGGCTATGCTGATATACTGGCCTCCTTCTTTGTCGAGGCGATGAAGGAGACCAATCCTGACATCGAGATCAGGCTAGGCGACGACGGGCCGGTTTCCCGCTTCCTCGCCGCCGTTATTCCATCCATCACCGGCGAACGTCCAAAGCCGGCTGCCATCGCACGGCATTTGCAGCGAGCACAAGGTCGCTAGCAACATTCAGGGCGGCTTTGTTGCTAGCAACATTCGGAATTCGAATGTTGTGTATTAGCAGCGGCAGGACTCTCCCTTAATTGTTTCTCATCGCAACTGCGCGGATTCGCCCGCAAACGATGAGATTGCAATGACAGGAATTGTCCCCGACGACCCGGACGTACTGCTGCGACGGCGGCAGACTGCGGACGCACTGACCGAAGCCGGATACCCGACCGCTTCGAGCACCCTCTCCACCAAGGCTACCAGGGGTGGCGGACCTCCGTACCGGCTGTTTGGCCGCGTGCCGCTTTACCGTTGGGGCGACGCTCTGGCGTGGGCCGAGGGCCGCATGAGTCCTCCGCGCCGCTCGACCAGCGAGGGAGACCCTAAACCACCAGCGCGCGTCGCCGGCAGTGATCGTCGCAAGGTCACGCGCAGTGGTCGTTGCGCAGGAGCCAGTGAGTCTGCGCCTGCACTCGAATAACACTCGAATAAAAACCGCCGGCTCCAGCGGGGGCCGGAGCCAGCGGCGCAATCCTAGACGCAGCAGAACGTCTCATGGTTAGCGCAGCCCTCATCGCCCTGCAAGAGCCGTCGGCATTTGGAGAAAAGAATGCCGCCGCCTACTATACTTTTGCTACCAAAGTTCGCCGTTTTCAAAGAGAGGCCGGCTCCGAGATCGCGCCCGGTGCGAGATCGGCTCTTCGCCGAGCCTCGCTTCCAGCGTGCGCTCGACCATGTTGTCGCGCTCGGCGCGCGGCCGACCGGCGAGCTGCTCGCCGAAATTCTCGACGCCGAATTCGTCGACCCATGCGCGCTCGATCGCTTGCTGCCGTGGGGCAAGCTCGATCCTGATTTGGTTCGGGCGCTCAACGGTCATCGTTGGCCGCAACATTTCGCGATGTTGCGCGGGGGCCGGCGATGAGCGGATCATCCGTCGCCGTGCGCCAAGAGGACACCGCCCTCGCGAGGCGGTCGAACGCGAAGCTGATGCGCTGGGTTCCTTCCGCGTCCGGCAAGCTCGTCGGCCGCGCCGACATCGAGCTTCGCAACGGCTGGCAGATCTTCGGCATCCCGGTTTTTCGTGACGATGATGGTGTTCTGAATGCTGGCTCGCCGTCCATTCCACTGACGGACCGGGATGGGAGTCCGCTGCGCGACGATCGCGGCAAGAAGCGTTACCAGCAGGTGTTCTATTTCCCGCCCGGCGAGTGCCGCGAATGGTGGAACCGGACCATCCTCGACGCCCTTTTCACCGGGGGCATCCGATGAAGGCCGAACAAATCGAGGTCGCGCGGTGCGCCGACATCCTTGCGACGGCGCAGCGCCATGTCGAATTGAGGCGCGTCGCGGCCAAAGAGTGGGCCGGCCCCTGCAAGGTCTGCGGCGGCACCGATCGTTTCTCCGTCAATACCGCCAAGGCAATCTGGAACTGCCGCGGCTGCCGCAAGGGCGGCGATGTCATCGACCTGGTGCGGCACTGGGATGGCCTGACGTTCGAGGAGGCAATTGAGAAGCTGACCGGCATCGGCTCCGCCGATCTCGCGGCCACTCGGGTCAGCCAAAAACCCGCGTCGGATCGGAATCAGTGCGACAAGGCGCGGTGGCTGTGGGGCCAGCGAAGGCCGCTCGGGGGCACGATCGGCAAGCGGTATTTGCGACAGGCCCGACACTATAACGGCCCCTTGCCGGCGACGCTGGGCTTCCTGCCGGCCGGCAAATATCCGCCCTCGATCATCTGCGCTTTCGCAATGCCGGATGAGGCCCGGCCGGGGGTGCTGGCGGCGCCGGATCGTGTCGACGCGGTGCAGCTCATCGCACTCGAGGAAGACGGTAGCGGCAAGGCCGACATCGCGGTGCCGAAGCGCACGATCGGCACGCACTGCGGTGTGCCTATTGTGGTTGCGCCGGTGAATGATCTTCTTGGGCTTGCGATTTGCGAAGGCGTCGAGGATGCGCTGACCGCCCACGAGGCGACGGGTCTCGGCGCCTGGGCGAGCGGCGCCAGCTTTTTGCCGAAGCTCGCCGATGCTATCCCACCCCACGTCGACGCCATCACGATCTTCGCGCACGAGGATGCCGGAATGCGCGACGCCCTCGAACTGGCGCGCAGGTTGGAAACCAGGCCGATCGAGGTGTCCGTCGAGGGAGCGGACTGATGGGAGGCCGCGACATCAACGCCACAGCCGGGACCGAAGGAATCGCAGCCGTTCGCAATCGCGCCGATCGCGCGAAAAAGATCAATAGCCCTAAGCCGCACAACGCGGACCCGGTAGCCGACGACGGCTGGCCCGTCATGGACCAGGCCGCTTACCACGGCATCGCCGGCAGGATCGTGCGAACGATCGCGCCTCACACCGAGGCCGATCCCGTCGCGGTGCTGGCCCACCTTCTCATTGGTTTCGGCAGCATCTTAGGGCGTAGGGCGTACTACCTCGCTGACGGCGCGCGCCACCATGCCAATGAATTTGCGTTGCTCATCGGCACGACCTCCAAGGGCCGGAAGGGCACGGCCGGCAGGCGAATCGACGAAATCATGGTCGCGGCCGATGACACCTGGGCATCGAAGTGCGTCGTCGGTGGCCTCTCGTCCGGAGAGGGTATTATTCATGCGGTGAGGGACGATGCGGTCGAGCACGTCCTTGATCGGAAGGCAAATCCACCGAAATACATCGACATCACCAAGCCCGGCATCGACGACAAGCGCCTGCTCGTCTTTGAGCCCGAGTTTGCCGGCGCGCTCGCCGTGGCGCGCCGCGAGGGTTCGATTCTGTCGCGTGTGATTCGTGAGGCATGGGACAGCGGCGATTTGCGGGTGCTGACGAAGAACACCCCGGAGCACGCGACGGGGGCGCACATCTCCATCGTCGGCCACATCACCGTCGACGAATATCGCGCCAGCCTCGATCGCATCTCGATGACCAACGGCTACGCCAACCGCTTCATCAACCTGCTCGTGAGGCGGAGCCGGGAACTCCCCTTTGGTGGTTCGCTCGATCCACGGGATCTCATTCCGTTCGCGGGCGAAATCAAACGGATCATCGAAGTCACGCATGGCGTGCGCGAAGTGAGCTTTTCGCAGAAAGCTCGGCCAATGTGGGAAGCCGGATACCACGACCTGTCCAAGGAGCAGCCGGGCCTGTTCGGGTCGATCGTCGCCCGCGCCGAGGCTCACGTGGTGCGCCTGGCGCTGATCTATGCCCTGCTCGACTCCCGCAATGAAATCGATCCGGCTCATCTCGAGGCCGCGCTGGCGTTGTGGCGCTACGCCGAGCAGTCTGCGCGCTACATCTTTGGCGACACGCTCGGCGATCCCGTGGCCGACACGATCCTGACCGCGCTGCGCCAGGCGGGGCCGGAAGGCATGGCACGCGGGGATATCTACCGGCAGCTGTTCCAAGGCAACCAATCGGGCAGCCGCATTTGAGGGGCGGCGCGGTCTAATGAATTTTCAAATTCCCCGCGCCTACGCCTTTAACGCTTTAAACGCCTTTATCCCCGCCTGGCCCGACTTAAGGCGTTAAAGGCGTTAAAGGCGTTACCGATGGAAAAATGCTGGTAGCGCGGTGACAACGGCTCTCGCGCTTACCGTTGTGGTTTCCCCGGCCGTGCCAGCATCCACGTGTCGTCTCCTCGCCGGTGTGCGTACCGTGCTGGCTCGAGCGTCCCGAGTTTGGCGAGCTGCTGCACGCGGTCACGGAACGTTACCGCACCTGGCTCCCCGACCTAATCGTGACGCCGCAGCCGGGGCCGAGGCATGGGTGATGGCACGGCGCTTCCGCTTTGCCGCTTGGGGCATTCCCGAGCCGGCGGAGAAATTGTTGATTTCCCAAAGAGTCGCGGCAATTTTTCTTAAATAAAACTCTTGTGAGGGGCCGCCTGTGTGACCACATCCTGTTGATGGACGATCGCACAAGCCTGCGCCTTGAGGCCCTGAAATGCGCCGCTCAGACGCGCCCCGGAGCCTCCGCACAAGATGTTATTGGCCTAGCCGAGGAGTTTCTACAATGGATTGCGACTGGCGAACACGAACCCTCGCCAGGGCCGTTACTGCCGTTCGGCAAGAATCTGCCAAACGTGATTCGACGAGATCGGCCGCCAACCATCAAACGCATGGTCATCCAGGTTCTAGCGAAGGCTGGTCCGCGTGGCCTAACCGCCCTGGAGCTGCTTGACGAAATCCAGAGAACCTGGTGGCCCAGCCTTCAGCGAACGTCGCTGTCGCCTCAACTGAGTCGCCTCAAGCGAGATGGTCATGTTGTTTACGCGCGCGGTACCTATCGCCTGTCGTCGCAGCCCGACAGTCATGGGCCATATAAATCGGATCACACCGACGTTGATTTCGATGGGGGAAAATATGTTGGAATACTAGGCATCTAAGGGGTGTGTTTGCGAGGCGTTCGGAAGGTCTCAAACCTCGTCCCTATTGTGTGTTGGACGGAATTGTCAATTGGGCCGCCGTCAAACTCGCCTTGACAAGCGGTGCGCGCGGCCAACAATCCGGCCCATGAGCGATGCCAAGCTCTACGATGACGACATCCTTATGTGGTCGGAAAAGCAAGCCGCCCTCCTGCGCCGGGTCGCGGGCGGCGAGCGCATCAACGACCAGGTCGATTGGGAGAACGTCATCGAAGAGGTCGAAAGCGTGGGCCGCAGTCAGTTGAGCGCCGTGCGCTCGCACATCGTCCAGGCATTGCTGCACGACTTGAAGGCCGAAGCCTGGCCGAGCGCGCGCGATCTCGAGCATTGGCAGAAGGAGGCAATCAGATTTCGCCAGGAAGCCGCCGAAGCCTATGCCCCGTCAATGCGCCAGCACATCGACATGGACGCGCTCTATGCCAAGGCGCTCCGGCTCATGCCGGAAAAGACGTACGGTCAGCCGCGGCAAGCTGCTGTCCCCGATAAATGCCCCGTGACGCTTGACGAGCTGCTCCGCGACGAGTGACGCGACCCCCGGTCGGCTTGCCAAGCGGGCGGCCGAGCCAGTAAACGGCCGTCAGGCGCCAAGTCGCGAGTTCACGTGAAATGCCCTACGGACAGCCTGCACAGCTCGCCAATCTCACGCCCTGGCAATCGGGCAACAAGGCATCGCGCCGGTCGAAAGACGTTGAGCGAGCCCTCAAGCTCGCGCGGAAGGCCACGTCCGAGGCCGTTCTCTATGCCGAAAAGGTTTTGCGCGACAACAACGAGGATACCCGACTGCGCCTCAAGGCCGCCGAGATCCTGCTCCTCCATGGCATGCCCAAGGGTGACACGTCGAAGTATTTTGGCGATGAGACGGTCACTGCTATTACCGTGCATATCGAACGCCACGAGCGGCCGGCCGAGCCGGCGATCGACGGGGTGCCTGTGATGCCGGCCATCACGATCAGCACCGTGCCGGTGGGCCAGCGGTGACCGTTGCGCGATGGCTCAGAACAGCGACGGATCAGCCAGCAAGCCTCGCGGGAGCGCACCAGACGCTCGGCGCCGATTAATCGGCCAGGCGATAACGGTAGTTCACTCCGTGTGCTGTCCTGGCTCCTCTATGGTTTCACGTGGAAAACGGGAGATGCGATACTAAATCTCCAATCCGGATTCCGAGCTATCGTCACACCCATGCCGTTGCGAAATGGGCTCCCATGAGCCGCAAGCCGATCGGCATTGCCGCTATGACCGGCGCGCAGCGCCAACAGCGCTACCGCGACAGGCTGCGCGCACTACGCCCATTGCCGCCGCCACGGGTTGACGAGCTGCTGGCCCTCGATGCCGAGGCGATCGCTGGGGCGCATCCTCGAGAGCGCGCCGCCGGAGAAGGCGGACCGGATCGCCGCGGCCCTCAACCAGCGGCTGGTGAACTGGCGCGTCGGGACGTTCGATCCGCTGCGCCCGCACGTCACCGGCGGGACGCTTCATCGTCCGTGAGCGGCGTCTAAAGTAGACGCAGTTAGATGGCGGTTTACTTCCGATAATCCCTATTCCCGGAAGCAAAATGTGATGCTGTTTGATCGTCGGAAATGCTTCACCAAGTGTATCGGAGGCCGATATCGCCTAAGAAACCGCTGATGCCGGTGCGGCTCGTGATGGCGAACTGATAACCGAACTGAGCGTAATAGCTCAGCCTCTGCGTGTACTTGAACGTCACACCGCCAGCGACTTCGCCCCAGGTCGCCTGCTCCGAGAGCGGCACAAATTGTCCGCTAAAGCTCGTCGCCGCGTTGCCGCCCCATGCCCGCCAGAAATTCGCCCGCGCATAAGGTTGCCACACCTCGCCGTTCACCCCCGCTATGGTCCACTGGCCGCGGATACCAACCCGCCCGGTGGGGCCCGAGGTGTTGCCGAGCCCGATCGACTCCAACCCGTCGTTGGCCTGATTGAAGTCGACATGCTGCCACAGGATCTGTGCCTGCGGCTCGAGAATGAAGCGCGGGCCCAGCGCCGCCGGCAGCGCTATCGGATAACCCGCCTCCAGCGCCATGATGACCCCGGCACCGTCGGTCGGCAATTTGCTGGTAAAGGTTGGCTCGATGAATTGCGCCTGGGCACTGCCGCCATAGATCGTGCCCTGGACAACCCCGTCGAGATACCAGCCGCCCGGACCGTAATGCGTCCAATAGCCGCCAACCGAATAGCCATTGAGGCCCAGCGTCCCCACCCGGTTTCGCACATAGGCCGTGACCGCCGCGTTGGTCACCAGACCGCTAACGTTCAGATTCGAATTGCCATAAGCAAAATAGAGGCCCATCGCGTCGCGTTGGTCCGGAAGGGAACTAAAGCGCAGCAGATCGAGTCCGGCCTGGAAGCCAAAGAGCTGGCCGTTGGCGTTGGGTTTTGCAAGGGCCTGGTAACTGTTGTCGATCTGCGCGCCGAAGAAGCGGCCCCACGCGGACTGGACTGGACCCTCTGAGCCGGTGCCGGCATTCTCCACCGTCATTGTATCGCCAATGCGCTCGTGCAAGGTGCCGAGCATGGTCATGCCCAACTCCCGCGCAATCGGCTGCACCACGCCGTAGTCCGCATGCCGTGGGTCGAGGATCGGCATCGTCGCTGGCGGCGGGCCAATATTGGTCGAACGCAGGAACCAGTCCTGGGGATCGCTGCCGGCAAGGCCGCCCTGGACCAGCCTGTAATCAAACATTCCAGCCACGACGGGTTTGGCGAGCGCGAATGGGGGGTCTGTCGTGGCGCCGTTCATCGCCAGCACAATTGGAATACCGTTGGCCACGGTCAGTGCCCCCGGGCCATTGGTATTGTCGATGTGCACCGCTGTGCTGCCGCTGGCGCTGCCGCCGTTGATGACGAGCTTGTCCGACGGCGAGTTGTCGGCGCCGAGAAACGTGTTGAGCACGAGGTTGCCGTTGTTTCCGACATAATTGCCGGCGACCGTCAGCGTGGTGCCCGGAGTCGATACGCCCGGAGTTGCCGGGAGCTGGACCGTGCCTCCGTTCACAAGGCCGTTGTTGAGCGTCTGGTTAAAGCCTTGCAGAGCGAGCGTCCCGCCAATCTCCACAACGGTATGGGAAGCCGCACTGAAGACATCGACGCCGCCCGCCGCAAGCGTGCCGTCTACCGTGGTAGTGCCGGTATAGTCGTTGGCACCGCTCAGAGTGAAGGTGCCGGAGCCTATCTTAGTGAGCCCCCCGGCGCCGGATATTACCCCGAAAAAGGTGGTGCTGGTGTTGTCGTTCCCGGTCGTCAACGTGGTAGCGGGGTTGATGCCTAGTGTCACGCTGCCGTTGCCCGCCAGCGACCCGATCGTCTGAGAGAAGTCGGCCAGATTCAGGGTGCCAGGAGTTGTGACCGTGACCGCGGTCTTGTTCGGCAGCGTGTCCTCGGCACCGGCTTCCAGTATGCCGTTCGTAACCTGGGTAGCACCGGTATAGGTGTTGGCGCCGGAGAGCACCGTGGTGCCGGTGCCGATCTGCTCCACGTTGCCGGTTCCCGAGATATTATGGGGAAAAGGCAGTGCGTTGGCGTTGTCGTGATCGAAGGCCATTGTGCTGTTATTGATGATGTTCAAACTGTTGATGTCGCCCGTGCTGCCATCGTTGCCGAGCTCCAAGGTGCCACCGTTAATCGTGGTGCTACCGGTATAGGTGTTGTCGCCGGTGAGGATGACGGTTCCGGCGGCTCCGTGACCGTTAACGATGAGGCTGCCGGTGGAACCGCTCGCATCGGCCAGGTTGGCGTTGAGCGTGAAGGTGTCGGCGGGGGCGATCGCCTTGACGTTGAGCTGTCCCTGAAGGCCGACACCACCAGTGGCTGACAGTGTCAACGACGAAGCGGGACCGCCGGCAACCAGCGGGACGTTGAGGAGGCTGGCGTCGGCGGCGGTGCCGCCCCGGATCGTGGCATCGTTGGCGAGCGTGATGGGGCCGCCAGTGACGGTGACGCTGTTGTTGCCGGCGGCCACCAGAGTGGCGCCGCTGCCGAGGATGAAGCTGGTGAGCCCGGTGATCGTCCCGGGCGCGACCCGCGCTCCGGGGTTGCCGGTGGTCGGGTTTGGTACCTGGCCGGCGGCATAGAGATAGAGCGTGCCGCCGTTGACGCTGAACGCGGCACCGGTGAGGTCATTAGTGCCTCCCAGCGCCCAGACGCCCGGACCGGTCTCAGTCACAGAGGTGGGAGTGCCGCCCATCGGATCGCGCATTTCGAGCAGCCCGCCCGCAGCCAGGTTCACGTTGAGGACGGTGGCGCCAAAAGTAGAGTCGAAGAAGATGGAAGAGGCTTGGCCAGCCGCGGTATTGCCGGAGAAAGTGCTGGTCTGACCCGCGTTTACATTAAGGTTTAGCGTACTTTCATCGTTGTAAATCGCGCCGCCGCTGTCGGTTGCACTATTCCCGCTGAAGCTGCTGTTGGCAATCGTGGCAGTGTCACTGAGGTTCTCAATCGCGCCGCCGAATTGGGTCGCGTTGTTGCCCGTGAAGCTACTGTTGGTGATCGTGATCGTGGCAACGTCAAAGACGTTATTGATCGCGCCGCCGTCGCCCGAGCTGTTCCCGCTGAAGCTGCTGTTGGCGATCGTTGCGGGGCCTTCATTGCGAATCGCGCCGCCGCCGAGGACCCCCACCCCCATCCCAGTGTTGTTCTCGAAGCTGCTGCCGGCGATCGTGACCGTGCCGCCGTTATTGAAAATCGCGCCGGCGCCTTGGGTAGTCGCCGTGTTCGCGCTGAAGCTGCTGTTGGCGATCGTCGCGGTGCCACGGAAGTTATAAATCGCGCCGCTGCTGGCGTCCGCGATGTTCCCGCTGAAGCTGCTGTTGGTGATCGTCGCGGTACCGTCATTGCGGATCGCGCCGCCGTGGTTTAGCGCTGTGCTATTCCCGGTGAAGCTGCTGTTGGTGATCGTGGCGATGCCGGTGTTGTAGATCGCTCCGCCGTAGTCGGTCGCCACGTTCCCGCTGAAACTGCTGTTTGCAATCGTTACGGTGCCAGTGTTGTTAATCGCGCCGCCGTTGCTGTCTACCGGCGCCACCCCCAGCGTCCTCGATACGCTGTTGTCTGTGAAGCTGCTGTTGACGATCGTCGCGGTGCCGGTGTTGTAAATCGCGCCGCCGGCCCCGCCCATCGTCGCCCCCGTCGGCCTCGGAGCGCTGTTGTCCGTGAAACTGCTGTTGGTGATCGTCGTGGTACCTGCATTGGCGATCGCGCCGCCGTTGGCCGTCGAACTGTTCCCGCTGAACGTGAACGGCAAGGGCAGGGAAGCAGGATTGGCTTCAGCAGGGGTGAGACTGCCGACAACGGGGCCGAGAAAAAATCCTCCGCTATTGGTAACGACCGGACCAGTGACGAGCGAGAACGTCAGCGCGCCCCCGTTCGTGACAACCACCTGCGCCCGGTCGTTGTCTATGACCTGAGCAGTTGTGACATCGTTGGGAGGGGGGATCAGGTTGACGATGCCGGAGTGGACCGCGGCTGCAGTGAGCGCCTCGTTGTAGGCGTTTTGCGCGCTTGAGACGGCGGCGGCAGTACCCGTGTTCGGAGTTGTGGCGAATTCCTGGATGGCGCCCTGCAAATCGGCGCTGGCACCGGCCACGCCCGTGACATTTGAGGCGGGCGTCGTGAACAGCTGGGCTCGGACCGGCAGCGGCCATGCCAGGTACAGCGTGGCCAGGAGGAGGATCGCCGTCAGCCAAGGCGGCGGCGCGCCTCGGGCCATTGCTGCGGGGCGTATTGGTGCTTTGATCCCGGCCATTGGTCCCTCCAGCACACAGTGACGAGGCCCTGATCTCGACCAGCGTGTTAGCACACAAGACTGTGTTCCTGCTGCCAAAACCTGCGACATAAGCGTTGCCAGATTGTTCCTTTAGGGGAGGATTCGCGGCGGAGGAGGCTGGTTCGGATGAGCTATTACTGCGCGCCCTTCAACGAGGTTGGCTGACTCATTACGCAGAATACCTCCGCGATCTTGCGGCCTTCGGGTGTGTGCTCAGCGAGCCCCGTCGGGCTGCAACGAGCGACGATGGCAGCAGGTTCTGCCGCCCCCTTGTGGCTGCGTTCGATCGAGCCTTCGACGATGAGGCCGGTCACGATCGCGGAGAGAACGGCACCGATGGCAAGGATGATGCGGCTGGGGCGCGTGAACTGTAGAAACCAGACGATGCCGAGGAAGAGCGCGAAGCCGATGAGAAAGTGCATGTCTCAGGGCGCCTCCTCGGAGTTCGGCGGATCAGCTTCGTCTAATAATTTGCAAACTTCGCGGGCCAGATAATCATGGTCGGCACCAAGATTAATCATAAAGAGCGAAATTTAAGCGGATCGCAGCCGCTTGGCGTGAGGGGTACGCCGGTGACTTTCGATCTCCCACGGGGCATGGCGCTCCGCCTGCCGCTTCGTGATACGTTTTTCCATTGCCGAGCCAGTTTACCTGTGAGAGGCGCGCTTCGGCGGCGCTTTCCGCAGCCGGACGCCCGGGCCGCCGCCGTTCTCAGCAATGAAGACGACACCCGCGGCTTCGAGCGCGGAGCGTATCGCCTTCACGTTCCCCTGGATCATGCGCACCGGGCCGTCGTTCGGTTCCACGCGGCGAATGGTGGCAAGGCCGACGCCCGATTCCTGCGCCAGGCGCTCGCCCGACCAGTTGAGGAGCGCCCGCGCGGCCCTTATCTGGCCGGCGGTTAGCATTGTATTTTTCACATCATATTGCATTAAAGAGCTTGCGGTATGATCAGCATTGGATGATATTTATCGCATCATTCTGTCTGGCACAAGAGTTTCCCCCTGATGTTCGATTTTGGTTTCGATAACGCTTCTTCCCGGAACCAAAAAGTCAGTCCAATGAACGCCCTCGCCATCGTTTCAGCCGCCTCACTTCCAGCGAACCTCGCCGCCGCCGAGATCGACGCGGCCCTTTCCTTCGCGGAGCAGGAGAAGTCCGCCGGCACCCGGCGCGCCTACCGCGCCGACTGGCGGATCTTCGCCGCCTGGTGCGCCGAGCGCGGCTTGGACCCGCTGCCGGCGACGCCCGAGACCGTCGCGCGCTTCCTGTCGGCCCAGGCGAATGAGGGCGCGAAGGCGTCGACCATCGGCCGCAGGGCCGCGGCGATCGGCTACGCGCACAAGCTGGCCGGCCATTCGGAGCCGCCGACAAACGCCGAGATGGTGAAGTCGGTTATGCGCGGAATCCGCCGCGCGATCGGCGCCGCGCCGAAGCAGAAGGCGCCGGCCACTGCCGACCTGGTCCGGGCCATGCTCGATGCCTGCCCCGACACGCTCCAAGGCAAGCGCGACCGCGCGCTCCTGGCGCTGGGGTTCGCGGGCGCGTTCCGGCGCTCCGAGCTTGTCGCGCTCGAGGTCGCCGACCTGGCCGAAGTGCCGGACGGCCTGCGCGTCACGGTCCGGCGGTCGAAGACCGACCAGGAAGGGCTGGGACAGGAAATCGCCATTCCTCGCGGCTACCGGCTGCGCCCGGTCGAGGCGGTGCAGGCGTGGCTCGCGGCGGCCGCGATCTCGAGCGGCCCGGTGTTCCGCCCGGTGCTGAAGGGCGGCCGCGTGCAGGCGGAGCCGCTGACGGCGCACTCGGTCGCGGCGATTGTGAAGCGCTATGCCGAGCTGGCGGGCCTCGATCCCGCACAGTTCGCGGGGCACAGCCTTAGGGCCGGGTTCATCACGTCGGCGGCGGATAGCGGCGCCGCGCTCCTCAGAATCGCTGACCAGTCCCGGCACAAGAGCCTCGACGTGCTGCGCGGCTACGTGCGCCGCGCCGACATGTTCAAGGATCACGCCGGGGCAACGTTCCTCTAGTACCGCTGCACAGGGATTATGACTCATTGCCCGTGTTTGGATAAGCGCGGGCGAGCTTGGTTCGGGCGCGATCGGTTGTGAACATCCATTTTATGCGTGCCTTGGAAGCATTTCGCTGACGTTCCCAGGCATTGATTTCGGCAACGAGCTTGGCTTGGTTGTCGATGCGGCGGTCGAGGCATTGGCCGCGGAGCACGCCGATTTCGATCTCGACCATGTTAAGCCAGCTGGCATGCTTGGGGGTGAAGTGGAATTCGAGGCGCTGCATCAGACGATGCGCTTCGGGTGCGGGAAAGGTGTCATAGAGAGCGCCGGCGGAATGGGTCGAAAGGTTGTCGAGGACGACCCGGATCACATCGGCCTTGGGATAATGGACGTTGACCAGATCGCGCATGCAGTGCGCGAAGTCTGCTGCGGCGCGATGCTCGGTCACCTTGACGTGGCGCCAGGGCCGATGCGCGTCGAGGAAGACGAAGAGATTGGTGGTGCCGTTTCGGCAATATTCGCAATCATAGCGTTCGAGCTGTCCCGGCGCGGCCGGGATCGGCTGACGGACCTCGCCGATGAGTTGTGTCGGGCTTTCGTCAAAGCAGACGACCGGGCGC
>Ga0123355_10009138_pt1 | contig 15035 bp, 11 predicted proteins | sample TergutEmb28metaG_3_FD_89872 | JGI IMG/M metagenome (GOLD analysis project Ga0123355, IMG submission 89872) | Embiratermes neotenicus P1 segment gut microbial communities from Petit-Saut dam, French Guiana - Emb289 P1 | ecosystem: Host-associated > Arthropoda: Insects > Digestive system > Gut ...
AATTTATGCGCGTGAGTGATTATGACGAACTTTGTCATTATCCCTACGCGCTTTTATTATTTGTTGGATTTTCGTTTCCTACCCTTCAATTTAATAATACCTTTTCATTCAGAGCTTGCCCAAGTGGCTGTCCCGTAGCAAGTTGCGGGGCATCCATCCTCCCCCGAGGTCGCAACAAGAAGTTTAATGCATCATATTCGTGTCGGATTTGCTCCTTTTCTTAGGCACGAAAGTAACACCCGGGCAGGCTCTCGTTTGAAGGGGGCGTATCAAAAGCTTATGCACAACCGGTCTCACAATTGCACCCGGTTGAATGAATGTGCCGGTTGAGTTTTAGTGAGTTTAATCACATTTTTAGTGATTAAACTTATTTTTTTGGAAAACTTGAATTTCGATTTTTTTGGAGTGTTGACTAAATAATTATACGGGCTATAATACGCCAATAGGAGTTGATAGCGAATTAGTAGTTATGGCCTACAATAAGTCTATTCAAAATTTATTTAGGAAAGAGCTGATTATATGTCAGTAGGAAACAAACGTTATATTTATGTAGCGGCTGCTACACTAATGCTTTTGCTTGCAGGTATAATTTATGCATGGTCTATTTTGAATGCACCTTTTCAAGCGGAATTTGGCTGGAGCCAAGGAGCCTTGGGGCTAAATTTTACACTTACTATGGGGGCATTTTGTGCAGGGCTTATTTGGGGTGGATACCTTCTAAAAAGGATACCTTTGCGCAAAATTCTTATTTCGGCCGGTATTTTAGTATGTATAGGTTTTAGCGTAACAGGTACAATGAGCGGAAATAGTATCCTTGTATTGTACATAGCTTACGCTATTTTTTGTGGCCTTGGAATAGGAGTGGTTTATAACGCGCTTATTTCATCAATTATGGGATGGTTTCCGGATAAGCGAGCAACCGTATCCGGTATATTAATGATGGGGTTTGGTGCAAGCACCTTGGTATTTGGTTTTATAGCCAATGCCATAATGAATGCCATAGGTTGGCGCAATATGTATATAGGTATTGGCGTTACTATCTTAGTTGTTTTTACGATATGTTCATTTTTGATAAAAGCTTATGTGCCGCCATCGAAGCCTCCGGAAGCAAAAGATAAAGGTTTGGATAAAATCCAAGAGAATGTGCAAAGTAAGCCAAAAGATTATAATACATCAGAATTGTTGCGCCTTCCTTCGTTTTGGCGTTTTTATGGCTTTGAAACACTTATTGCCGCTGTTGGAGCTTGTGTTATAGCCATGGCGCGAGATATGGCTGTATATGTTGGTACAACAGAATCGCTTGCGGTTATATTGGTTGGAGTGTCCTCAGTATCCAATGGCTTTGGCCGTATTGTAGCGGGGGTGCTGTTTGATAAAAAAGGAAGCTTAACAACTATGCGCACGGTAGGTATTATAGCACTTTTAACCCCATTATTAATGCTTTTGTCCGGTTGGACAAGCCGGACGATTTGGTTTGTTCCCGGGATAATGCTGGCCGGGTTTTCTTATGGCTTTACACCTGTTTTAGCTTCCGGCTTTATGGGAAAAAATTATGGAATGAAAAATTTCCCTATGAATTTTAGCATTGTTTCAACATTTCTTTTTGTTGCTTCTTTTTCGGCTACGATTGGCGGTTGGTTACATGGAGTTTTTGGTGGCTTTAATGCAGTGTTTATTTTCATGGGAATATTGGGTGCCTTGGGTATTGTAATGGCCGAAACCCTTAGAACCTGCGGTCAATAATGGGTTGTGCGGATTTTCGAGCCGGATTTTTAGCCAATCAAGGCGGTGAAATCCGCCGTTTGCCCAAAGGCAAACAAGGATGAGCCAACGTAGAGTGGCGGAAAATCAGCCGAAAAGACGTGCAGCAGCTTATTGACCGCAGGTTCTTAAATCGGTAAAGTGCTGAAACTGCACCTTGTTATAGTCGAAATTTGTATAATTTTTTAAAAATAATATCATATGTTGACACATAATACTAAATACGTTTATTATATCTCAAATCCGTTGTTTACTATTTTAGAAGCTGTGTTAATAGCTTCTTATTTTGGCATATTCAAATGCCTATTATTATATAAAAGGAGGGCTTCAATTGAACAATGAAAGAGAAACATTTAGCAACAGGCTGGGATTTATTATTGTATCAATAGCCTGCGCTATCGGCCTTGGCAATATATGGCTAATGCCTTATCGAGCAGGTACCTATGGTGGTGCCTTATACATTTTTTTGGTGGCGGCATTTATCTTTATATTTGCTATTCCCGTTTTGCTGACAGAATACAGTGTTGGCAGAGGCAGCGGGCAATCTACAGCTAAGGCATTTCACACACTAACACCGGGAACCAAATGGGTTTTTAATGGTTATCTGGGTATCGTTGGTAACTATGTGTTACTAATGTTCTATGTTATGATATGTGGTTTTGCACTTGCCTATTTAGGTAAAGGTGTTACAGGATCGCTTATTGGGCAAAGCCCAGAGTATGTTGTAGGTTCTTGGAATGCGCTAACAGGCAACGCAGGCATGAGCTTCTTTTTGATGTTTGCTATTGTTGCAGCAGGTATGGGTACAACTTTTTTTGGCCTAAGAAAAGGTATCGAGCGTGTAGGTAAAATTATGATGGGAATATTCTTTATACTTATCGTTGTTTTACTTTTTCGTAGTGTCACCTTGCCCGGCGCAGGTGAAGGTCTTGCGTTCTTGTTTATACCCAACCTGGACGCCATGCGGGAGCATGGAACTTTTAGAATTATCCACATGGCAATGGGACAATCTTTATTTTCTTTGTCGGTTGGTATCGGATCTATGACTGTTTTTGGTAGCTATGTAGATAAAGAGCGAAAGCTGTTTCGTGACGCTTTTACCGTAGGAGTCTTGGATTTGAGTATTATTATACTCTGTTTACTTATGATCTTTCCGGCCGCTTTTGCCTTTGGCATAAGCCCAACAGCCGGAGAAGCATTGCTTTTTATAACCTTGCCAAACATCTTTAATGCAATGCTGGGTGCATATTTTTGGTCATTGATGTTTTATGTTGGTTTGTGCTTTGTTGCGTTTTCTACTGCTGCTGCTGTTATGGAAAACCTGACAGCTATCGGCATGGATAAATTCGGATGGTCACGTGCTAAGTCATCTTTGGTAAATTTTATTTTGCTAATTGCCCTTTGCACGCCGTCAGCATTTACACGCAATATATGGCTTGGTTTTTCACCTCTTGGATTCCCTCATCTTGGTGCTTTCTTTACATGGCTTGCAATGGAAATTATATTACCGATAGGTGCATTGCTTTACGTGTTGTACTGCACAAATAAAAGAGGATGGGGCTGGAACAATTTCTTTAAAGAAGCAAACACCGGCACCGAGGGGTGGACATTCCCTGCCGCTTTGCGCTTTTATATGACGTATGTAATGCCAATAGTGATTATTTTTATACTCATATTTGGACAGGTGCAAAGATGGATCCTTACGCCAAGGGAAATATTTTTCTAGTATATAAGATTTTGGAGGAGATGTTATGTCATCAAAGCTAAAAGTTGGAATTATTGGATGTGGCGGTATTGCAAATGGTAAGCACATGCCTTCAATTAAGCAGATAAAAGAAGTAGAAATGATTGCATTTTGCGATACCATCATTGAACGGGCAAAAAAGGCTGCTGAAGAATATGGTGAGGCCGGAGCTAAGACATATAGCGATTACAAGGAGCTTCTTTCTGACAAATCTATCGATATAATTTACGTGCTTACTCCTAACCGAGATCATTCTCCAATGACCATTGATGCGCTTAACGCCGGAAAGCATGTAATGTGCGAAAAACCTATGGCAAAAACCTCTAAAGAAGCAAAAGAAATGATGGAAACCGCAAAAAAAACCGGCAAAGTACTAACTATCGGCTACCAAAACCGATTTAGAGAAAACAGCCAATATTTAAAAAAAATGGTAGACCGCGGGGACTTGGGCGAGATATACTTTGCCAAGGCTCACGCTATTCGTCGTAGAGGGGTACCTACTTGGGGTGTATTTTTAGATGAAGAAGCACAAGGCGGTGGCCCATTAATTGATATTGGAACCCACGCTTTAGATTTGACTTTGTGGATGATGGACAATTACAAGCCCAAAACGGTAACAGGCAGTGTTTATCATAAGCTTAACAATCAAATAGATAGCGGTAATGCTTTTGGCTCTTGGAACCCCAACGAGTTCACAGTAGAAGACTCTGCCTTTGGATTTATCACCATGGAAAATGGTGCCACCATTATATTAGAATCCTCTTGGGCTTTAAATATTGTAGAAGAAGGGGAAGCCATAACCACTTTATGCGGCACAAAAGCGGGAGCCGATATGAAAGAAGGCATGGACAGTCTGTGCATTAATGGGGTAGATTTAGGTAAAAAATATGTAACCTATCCGGATTTATCAATAGGTAGTGTGCCATTTTTTGAAGGAGAAAATAAAACGCCTCAAGTATCTGAACAGCGCGCTTTTATCAATGCTGTTTTGAATAATGAACCCCTAACGGTTCTTCCGGAGCAGGCTTATGTTGTAACTCAAATTTTGGAAGCTATTTATGAATCGGCTAAAATAGGTAAGCCAATAATATTTTAGGAGACATTGGTATGGTGGTAGATATATTTCATAACTGGTTTGCTGGATATACAATCGAAGTGCGCAATCAAATATCCGACTATTATAATGTTTCCTCTGATTTAACAGAATGGGGATGGCCTGTAAAAGATACCTCGGCTGTTATAGATGAAGTAGATTTGAAAATAACACACACATATCAGGTGATAGATAATTGTGTAGAAATTGCTAAGTGGCTGGAGCTTCCCGATAGAGATATAAAATTAGCCAAAATAATTGGAATGTTTCATGATCTGGGTCGCTTTCGCCAAGCACTTAATTACGGGACAATGGATGACCGCATAACCGGTTTACATGGCGAAATGAGTGCAGATATCTTTTTAAATGATGCGCCCAAAGATGGCCTAACTTCTGATGATATAGAAATAATTGCAGCTTCTTTAAGGTATCACAATTTATTTAAGTTGCCTTGTGGCTTATCTCAGCGAGCAACGCTATTTTGTAAACTCGTACGTGACGGAGATAAACTTGATATATTCCGCTTTTATATAGATTGTATAAAAAATACAGAAAAGCGGAATTTTCGCTTTATTATGTCTGATGGAGAAGGCGATTATTCACCTGAGATGCTTGAAGGGGTGTTAAATGGCAAAAATTTAATGGTAGGTGGTATAAACAATAAAAATGATCGCAAGCTTGTACAAATAAGTTTAGTATACGATATGAACTTTGGATACACTTTTCAAAAGATGTTAGAAAAAGAATATTTAGCTATGTTTACAGGAATAAACAACGGCACAGCAGATAATGTAATGCAAAAAGCATATACATACGCCACCGAATGGATGAAAGAGCGGGTAAATGGTTAATCAAATATAGCACCTCCACTTCGCACTAACGTGCTTCGTGTCGGTGAAGGGGGCGCAATTTCCGCTTGCATCAACACGTAAACGTGTTAATGTCAATCGGAATTGCTATAAGCAGCAAATAACGTATTATCGACACATTAGAGTATAAAGCCAAATGCGACCTTATCATTTGGCTTATTTTTTCGTTTTTATTTTTTTACAGTTTTTTACTGCATTTTGCACTTTCATAGGTTTAAATATATAATTTGTAAATTTTTACTAGAACGGCATTAAATAAATTATAAAAAATACTGAATTATCTATTGACTAATCGTATTTAATTGGGTACAATTTGTGTGTTGGGGCATCGAACAAAAATCGCTTCGCTTAATTTTTTGCCAAAATGCTTATTAAAGCAAGCTTTCATCAAGCTTTTAAGAGATATTCAGTGAGGCAAAATTAATGAAGCAAGGGAGGGTGAAAAAAACAAAAAAATTATACAAAAGAATTGAGAATCTGTGTTTAGCAAAACTGATAACTTTCATTATTTTATTTGTGCTACCAAATAGTGGCATATGTCTGAGGAGGAAAGACTTTATTATGCGTAAAAATTTTAACAAAATACAGAAAATTACTGCCTGTGCTCTTGCCTTTATTATGGTATTTGGCTTTAATTTTTCTGTTTCAGCAAACAACGCACCGGAATTAGAGAGTGTTTTCACAGCTTTTTACATGGATGATCCGGATTTAGATGAAACCTATCTTGATTTGGATGAAGCTTACCCTGATTTGGATGAAGCTTACCCTGATTTAGATGAAACTTATCCGGATTTAGATGAAGCTTACCCTGATTTGGATGAAGCTTATCCGGATTTGGATGAAGCTTATCCTGATTTGGATGAAGCTTATCCTGATTTGGATGAAGCTTATCCTGATTTGGATGAAGCTTATCCTGATTTAGATGAAACTTATCCTGATTTAGATGAAACTTATCCGGATTTAGATGAAACTTATCCGGATTTAGATGAAACTTATCCGGATTTAGATGAAGCTTATCCTGATTTGGATGAAGCTTACCCTGATTTGGATGAAAATTATCACGAAGAAGATTACTATTATTGTGATGAAGAATATTGCTATTGCGATGAGGAGTATTATTACGAAGAGTTGTTTCCTATAGAAGCAATGTATTTACCTATAGTAGCAGCCTCTTTTCCATCGTCACCTACTTATGTGTTGGATTTTTCAAGAATTACAGCCGCTGCCGCATCAGCTAGGCAAACCGTAGCTGCCGGCACAGCTATCACAACTATGCCGGGTGTTACTCGTACTATAGCTTCTTCTGCAAGACAATCCAACTTTAACATGAGGCCGGCAGGTGGTACGCTTAGGGCAAGCGGCTCAGGCACTAACACCTTTATAGATCCTAACGGAACCGGTAGGCGTTTAGAGTCAACTGTTGAGCTAACAGGGCCTATTCGTGTTGCGGTTACCGGTAGAAGTACAGTAGCTAATAGCATGGCTACAGCTACGCTTAATTTCGGCGGACGCTCTATCACTCATAATATTTCAAGTAGCAACACTCAATGGTCAACTGTTATATTTGAATTCCCTGATGGCAGAGGTACTTTGTCTCTGGATTGGCCTTGGACAACAGCAAATAGACTTGGCATTCAACGCATTGAGATTTTTGAAGGCAGTGCAACCGCTTCATTCCCATCATCTTCAACCTATACATTTAACTTTGCAAATATCACAGCCGCCGCTGCATCTGCCAGACAAACTATAGCTGTCGGTGCAAATATCACAACTATGCCGGGTGTTACTCGCTCTGTAGCCTCATCAGCAAGACAATCTAATTTGAACTTGAGACCGGCAGGCGGCACACTTAGAGCAAGTGGCTCAGGAAACAACACCTTTATAGATCCTAATGGAACAGGTCGGCGTTTAGAGTCAACTGTTTCGTTAACGGGACCTATTCGTGTTGTAGTTACCGGTAGAAGTACAGTAGCTAACAGTATGGCTACAGCTACACTTAGTTTTGGCGGGCGTTCTATAACTCATAATATTACCGGTAGCAATACCCAATGGGCAACTGCTACTTTTGAATTCCCTGACGGCTCAGGTACCTTGTCCCTGGATTGGCCTTGGACAGCAACCAACAGGCTGGGTATTCAACGCATTGAAATTTTTGAAGGTACCGGTGGCAGTGGTGGAGGAAGTGGCGGCGGTGGCGGCTCCAACAACTTCCCTGTTATTGAATATCGCGACATAAATAGACAGCCTGCATCATGGTATAGTAGTGCTCATGCTAGGTTAATTGCTGATAATTTATTGGTAATGCAACGCAATAATGGTGGCTGGCCAAGAGGAACAGGACAGGGCGGCACAAACTTCCCTACAAATTTAGCAGCAATGACTAGTTCAGAAATTCAACATCATAACGGTAATAGGAATCTCATTGATTCTTACTTTGGTCGTGGCATTACAACAAACGAAACAAGATATCTTTTTAGAATGTATGAAGCGACAGGGGACATTCGATACCGAGATGCTGCAAGAAGAGGTTTTAACGCTATACTTAATGCTCAGTACTCAAACGGTGGCTGGCCTTACTATGTTACAGACAGATCCCTATATCGTAGTGCAATATCATTTAAGGATAATGCTATTCCTTATATAATGCATTTGCTTAGAGATATATCTAATGGAGTTTTCCCTTCCATTAGTACTGCGGATCGTAATAGAGCAAGAACTGCGTTTGATAATGGACTCAATGCTATCTTAAATTTGCAAATTTGGTATGATGCCAATAACCGTCATTTAGGAAGAAATTGGTCATCAAACGCTCGCATGGGAGCTTGGGCAGCAAATTCTCATAATACAAATATGAATCCAAGATGGGCAAGACAGTTTGAGCCTCCTTCAATTGGCGTATGGGAAACTGTTCGCATACTAGATTTCTTGATGACTATAGATAATCCAAATGATCGTGTTAGACGTGCAATAAGCGGGGGTGTTATATTTATAGAACGTGCAGAGATTTTTGGATATACCCATCCAACAGTTTCCGGCAATAGGGTATTACAACGTTCTTCCGGTGCAAGAGGTTTATGGCCACGATTCTTGTGTGTTGAAACACTCATCCCTCTGTTCTATGATAGACAAACTCCAAATGCTCATGCAAGTAACCCTCCGGCAAACCAATGGCTTGGGGTTTTATCCTCACAAGACACTGGTGGAATCAGGCAAGATTCTACCGGTGGAAGGCGGAGAAACTTAAATACTAATGGTGGTATTTTCGTATTCAATTCCAACCAAACTTTAGATTTAATTAGAAGCTATGCAAATCTCAGCCATGAACGACGTAACGGATATCAGTATATAGGCACATATGGTCGGGATTTACCGGGTAACTATGCAAACTGGAGACAACGCAACGGAATAAGATAGTTTCAAGGTAACATCAAGATAAAAGAAGAAATTGACACAAAATTTATTTAATGATATTCTACAAAAAACGGGTAATATCTTGCTCACTGCATGGTATTGCCCATATATTTTGTAATAGCGGCAAGGAAATGACACTAATGGTGGAAGATGTACGCAAAATCTCTCCTAAGCCAAGATTTCAGATTACTGATAGCCTTAAATTTTAGGAAATGATTGAGATTTTTAACGGAGTAAATATATACTAGGGAGTGATTTATATTGAACCAATATAGAACGCCAATTAAGGATGCATTGGAAGAATTGGAACGTAATCGAGTAATTCCTTTTGATGTCCCCGGCCACAAAAGAGGGCGCGGCAGTGATAACCTTACTAAATTTTTGGGTAGCAAATGCCTTTCTATAGACGTAAACTCTATGAAACCTTTAGATAACCTATGCCACCCTGTTTCTGTTATTCGCGAGGCAGAAGAGTTAGCTGCTGAGGCTTTTGGTGTGGCTAATGCTTTCTTTATGGTAAGTGGGACAACAAGTGCTATACAGGCTATGGTTATGTCTGTATGCAAACGCGGAGAAAAAATAATATTGCCACGTAATGTCCATAGAAGTGTGTTAAATGCACTTGTGTTATGTGGAGCTATCCCTGTATATATAAAATGTGAATCCAACGAACAATTAGGCATAGCTTTAGGTAGTTCACTAAAAGCTGTGGAAAAAGCTATAAAGCAAAACCCGGATGCAAAGGCGGTATTAGTTAATAATCCAACCTACTATGGAATTTGTTCCAATTTATCCGGTATTGTTAAGTTAGCACATAGCTATGGTATGCAAGTATTGGCAGACGAAGCCCATGGCACTCATTTTTACTTTAGAGGGGATAATGGCGAGTTACCATGTCCTGCTATAGCCGCAGGTGCAGATATGGCAGCAATAAGTATGCATAAATCGGGCGGATCTCTTACTCAAAGCTCTTTTCTATTGATCGGTAGCAATGTTAATGCCAATTATGTACGACAAGTTATAAATCTAACACAAACTACTAGTGGATCATATATCTTGCTATCAAGTTTGGACATAGCAAGAAGTCACTTGGCTGTAAATGGTAAAGAAATCTTTGCAAAAGTATTGGATTTAACCGAATATGCTCGGGAAGAGATTAATAAAATGGGTGGATTTTATGCCTTTTCAGATGAATTGATAGATGGGGATGCTTTTTATGATTTTGATAGAACAAAACTTACAGTAAATACACTTGGGATAGGTTTAGCAGGGATTGAAGTCCATAATATATTGCGAGACGAATATGATATTCAAATTGAATTTGGAGATATGGGGAACTTTTTGGCATACATCTCTATTGGAGATAATCACAAAAATATTGAAATGCTTATCAGTGCATTAGCTGAAGTAAAACGCCGCTTTTCGCGTCCTACTATGGATATAATGAAGCAACAGTACATTGATCCAATTGTTAAAGCGGCACCTCAAGAGGCTTTTTATAATCCTAAAAAAATGTTGCCACTTAAACAGAGCATTGGAAAAATATGTGCCGAGTTTATTATGTGCTATCCGCCCGGTATTCCACTCTTAGCTCCGGGCGAGGAAATTACAGAGGAAATCATTCGTTATATAATTTACGCAAAAGAAAAAGGATGCTCTCTTACCGGGCCTGAAGATATGAAGATTGAAAACATTAATGTATTGGAGTGATTAACTTGGAATTGTGGTTTAGTGAAATGCACACGCCTAACATAAAAATTTCTATAAAAGTGGACAAGCAACTTTGCAGTATAAAAAGCCCTTACCAGCGTATAGACGTTTTTGAGTCAGCGGATTTAGGACGCTTTTTAGTTTTAGATGGTTTCATGATGCTTACTGAAAAGGACGAATTTATATACCACGAGATGATAACCCATGTTCCAATGGCAGTGCATCCCATGGCTAAAAATATTCTTGTAATAGGTGCAGGTGACGGAGGAGTTTTACGAGAACTTATAAAATATGACCATATAGTGAATATTGATGTTGTTGAAATTGATGAAGAAGTTGTCCGTGTTTGCAAAGAATATTTGCCTAAGACTGCATCTTCTTTTAATGATGAAAGAGCAACTTTATACTTTGAAGATGGACTGAAATTTGTCCGAAGACAAGAAAACAAATATGACATAATAATTGTGGATTCTACAGATCCTTCCGGACCCGGAGAAGGTTTGTTTACAATGGAGTTTTATGGCAATTGTTTTAAAGCACTAAAACAGGATGGTATACTGATAAATCAACATGAAAGCCCTTTTTATGCTGAAGATGCCATGACTGTTAAACGTACACATAAACGTATTGTACACTCTTTTAAGATGAGTCGCGTTTATCAGGCACATATTCCAACATATTCAAGGCATTGGCTTTTCGGCTTTGCTTCAAATGGACTCCATCCTTTAAAAAATTTGAATGCAGATAAATGGAATGATCTTGGAATTAAAACCCGGTATTACAATACAAACCTGCATAAAGGTGCGTTTTATTTACCGGGATATGTAGAGGAGCTACTTAGCGATGTTGAGTAAACCTGATGTTTTTATAGGCAGTGAATGTTCTTATGAAGATGCAAAAATTGTAATGTTTTCGGCTCCTTTTGATGGAACTACAACTTTTAGACCCGGAACAAGATTCGCCGGCAAAGCAATACGAGCAGATTCTTTTGGAATAGAAAGCTATAGCCCATACCAAGATATGAACTTATATGACATGCCTTTTATAGATATAGGTGATTTGGAACTACCTTTTGGAGATACAAACCGAGTGTTGGATTTAATAGAAGGTCAAGTATCGCAAATTTTAGAAAATGATAAAAAGCCTTTTATGGTAGGAGGCGAGCATCTTGTTACTTTAGGGGCAATACGGGCAATGGTAAAAGCATATCCGGATTTGCATATTTTGCATTTAGATGCTCATGCTGACCTGCGAGATGATTTTTTGGATGAAAAATATTCTCATGCTACAGTTATGCGGCGTATTTGGGATATTATTGGTGATAGTAAGATATATCAAGCCGGTATTCGCTCCGGTGATCAAGATGAATTTGAATTTGCTAAGTCGCATACTGTGATGCACAGGTATAATTTAGAGGAAATGGACAAGCACATAGCTGCTCTAAAAGGAAAGCCGGTATATTTTTCTCTTGACTTGGATGTACTTGATCCATCAGTCTTTCCGGGAACAGGAACCCCGGAACCCGGTGGTGTTACTTTTCAGGAATTGCATCAAGCTGTTCTTATGCTTAAAAATTTAAATATAGTTGGTTGCGATGTATGTGAGTTGTCACCACACTACGACTCCAGTGGGATTTCAACAGCCGCCGCATGTAAAATAATTAGAGAAATCTTGATGGTGGTCTAACTGTGAAAAATTATGTGAATGTATCAAAAGTATAGTAAATTTGCTATAGAAAAGGGGAATAAATCAAATGGGAAAAGCATTAATTATTGGATGTGGAGGGGTCGCAAAAGTTACGATCCACAAATGTTGTCAAAATAGCGAAGTGTTTTCTGAAATTATGATTGCAAGCCGTACAAAAAGCAAATGTGACGAAGTAAAAGCTCAATTAGAAAGTCGAAATGTAAAAACAAAAATTCATACTGCTCAGGTAGATGCTGATAATGTTGAAGAACTTGTAGCACTAATCAAGCAGTTTAATCCGGATGTAGTAATTAATTTGGCACTTCCATATCAAGATTTAACAATTATGGATGCTTGCCTGGCTACTAAAAAACACTACATTGATACCGCAAATTATGAACCTCTGGATACTGCCAAATTTGAATATAAATGGCAATGGGCATATCGTGATAGATTTAAAGAAGCTGGGATCACTGCTCTCCTTGGATGCGGTTTTGACCCGGGAGTAACAGGAATATTTAGTGCTTACGCAATGAAACATTATTTTGATGAAATCCACTACATTGATATTTTAGATGCAAATGCAGGTGACCATGGTTATCCTTTTGCAACTAACTTTAACCCTGAAATAAATATCCGAGAAGTGACGGCAAACGGAAGATATTGGGAAAATGGTCAATGGATTGAAACACAGCCTATGGAAATCAAAAGAGAATACAACTTCCCACAAATTGGCATAAAGGATATGTATCTTTTGTACCATGAAGAACTGGAATCTCTTGCCGAAAATATAAATGGTATTAAACGGATAAGGTTTTTTATGACATTTGGACAAAGTTACTTAACACATTTAAAATGTCTTGAAAATGTGGGAATGACCTCAATTGAACCTATTGATTTTGAAGGTAAAAAAATAGTACCATTGCAATTTCTTAAAGCTGTGCTACCGGATCCATCCACTCTTGGGCCTCGCACAAAGGGCAAAACTAATATTGGCTGTATCTTCCGGGGCATAAAGGATGGCAAGCCGGTTAGCTACTATGTATATAATGTTTGTGACCATCAGGAATGCTATCATGAAGTAGAATCTCAAGCAATATCATATACAACAGGAGTACCTGCGATGATTGGAGCTATGCTGGTTATGAACGGAACATGGCAAAAACCCGGTGTGTTTAATGTAGAAGAATTTGATCCTGATCCTTTTATGGAGGCACTTAATAAATGGGGTCTTCCATGGGTAGAGGACTTTAATCCTGTTCCGGTTCCATAATGGCCATGATTAATTTTGATATAAGCCTCCTTCCTACTCCATGCTATGTAGTAGATGAAGAATTGCTTACAAATAATCTATGCGTTCTGCGCAAGGTGGCAGATAAGGCCGGATGCAAAATCCTTCTTGCCCAAAAAGCTTTCTCAATGTTTAGTTTGTACCCTTTGATAGGTGAATATCTTGATGGAACAACCGCAAGTGGATTACATGAAGCACAGCTTGGATATGACTATATGGGAAAGGAAAATCATGTTTTTTCCGCCGCTTATTCAGAAAAGGAATTTGAGGACATTCTGCCAATATGTGACCATATAGTGTTCAATTCCTTTTCTCAATGGGATCATTTCAAGGATAGGGCATTAAAAGCCGGAATAAGTTGTGGTATACGAATAAATCCTGAGTTTTCTACACAAAATCATGCAGGAGGAAATAATATATATGACCCTTGTTCTTTTGGTTCCAGGCTTGGGGTAACGCATAAAAATTTTCGCTTTGAAAACCTTGCTAATATTTCCGGTATACATTTTCACACTCTTTGTCAGCAAAATTCTGACGATCTAGTGAAAACTCTTAATGTAGTGGAAGAAAAATTTTCATCTTGTTTTGGTGGACTCTCTTGGATCAATATGGGTGGAGGTCATCATATTACTCGTAAAGGTTATGATATTGACACATTGATAGATTGTATAAAGAAATTCAAAGAAAAATATGGGCTTGAAGTATACCTTGAACCTGGAGAAGCTGTCGCTTTGAATGCAGGATTTTTGGTAAGTAGCGTACTGGATGTTACAAGCAATAATATTGATATCGCAATAATGGATACTTCTGCTGCTTGTCACATGCCGGATGTCCTTGAGATGCCGTACCGCCCAAGAATTATAGGTGCCGGCAAAAAGGATGAAAAAGAATACACTTACAATCTTGGTGGCCCAACATGTTTGGCAGGAGATGTTATAGGGGAATACTCTTTTGACAAACCTTTAAAACCGGGAGATAAACTAGTGTTTGAGGATATGGCAATATATTCTATGGTGAAAAATAACACATTTAATGGTATGAATCTACCCTCTATTGCTATATGTCATATTAATGGAGAAATCCAAATTGTCAAACAGTTTGGATATAAAGATTTTTTCAGTAGATTGTCTTGAAAAATGATAAAGGCTGTGATATAATATAAATGTCTTCATGATTGAAGGCATCTATATGGAGGGTTACCGAAGTGGTCATAACGGGGCGGTCTTGAAAAACTGTTGACTGATATACCGCTTCAACTGCAAAAAGCCCTGATATTACAGGGTTCTAGTGATAGACTTACAACTAAATATTTTTGATGTTTGCCCACGATGTTTGCCCGATTTCCGAGAGGGGATTGGGCGGTGTCGGGGGTTCACATATACCCGGAGAGTTACCGAAGTGGTCATAACGGGGCGGTCTTGAAAACCGTTTGGGGGCAACCCCGCAAGGGTTCGAATCCCTTACTCTCCG
>Ga0123355_10009139_pt1 | contig 15034 bp, 15 predicted proteins | sample TergutEmb28metaG_3_FD_89872 | JGI IMG/M metagenome (GOLD analysis project Ga0123355, IMG submission 89872) | Embiratermes neotenicus P1 segment gut microbial communities from Petit-Saut dam, French Guiana - Emb289 P1 | ecosystem: Host-associated > Arthropoda: Insects > Digestive system > Gut ...
CGTGACTTGAGCGTATGGTGGCGAATGTGTGCGTTAAGCGGGAAGCGGTTTGCTGCAGGCAAACTAGCGGCGCAAGCACACGTTTATTCGCCACAGCGAAAGTCACGTTACTGAATTTCGTTTGTTCTAGCATTCCCCTTTTTCATCCGAACATGCCGAACATTTTTGCGAACATTGTAATTTAACCCTTGACAAATTCATGGAAATAGTAAAGAATAGCCTGTCAATAGACTTTTGCGAAATAGGAATCGAATGAGCGCAAATGCTCACTCCTTCCAAAACATTTGCGCTTGCGCACTGTAACTTCGCAAGAAGTCTACAATTATTATAACCAAGGAGGCAATCCAATGAAGCTAAACCCACTATGCGACCGCGTTGTTCTCAAACAACTGGAAGCGGAGGAAACCACAAAATCGGGCATTGTTCTGCCTGGAGCCGCACAAGAAAAACCGCAACAAGCAGAAGTTGTGGCCGTTGGCCCCGGTGGCGTTGTAGACGGCAAGGAAATTAAAATGGAAGTTAAACCCGGCGACAAGGTTATATACTCCAAATACGCCGGAACAGAAGTTAAGCTGGACGAAGAAGAGTTTATTATCGTAAAGCAAAACGACATTTTGGCGGTTGTTGTGTAAGAATCGCAAACACGAAAATAATTGGAGGTTTCATCAATGGCAAAGCAAATTAAGTACGCCACCGATGCGCGTACAGTCCTTGAAGCCGGTGTAAACAAACTTGCAGACACCGTAAACATTACCCTAGGTCCAAAAGGCCGCAATGTTGTGCTAGACAAAAAATACGGCACACCACAAATCATTAATGACGGCGTAACCATCGCTAAGGAAATTGAGCTGGAATGCCCATTTGAAAACATGGGCGCGCAACTGGTTAAAGAAGTAGCAACAAAAACCAACGATGTAGCAGGTGATGGTACAACAACGGCTATCGTACTTGCACAGGCAATGATCCGCGAGGGTCTCAAAAACATCGCTGCGGGTGCTAACCCAATTATCCTGCGTGGCGGTATGCAAAAAGCAACGGATTCTGCAGTTGAGTCTATCAAGGGTATGAGCCAAGTTGTAGATGGCAAAAACCATATCGCAAAAGTTGCCGCAATTTCTGCTGCAAGCAACGAAGTTGGCGATATGATTGCAGATGCCATGGACAAAGTATCCAGCGATGGCGTTATCACTGTTGAAGAGAGCAAAACCATGTACACAGAGCTTGAACTGGTGGAAGGTATGCAGTTCGACCGCGGGTATCTTTCTGCCTACATGTGTACGGATATGGAAAAAATGGTTGCCCACCTGGACAGCCCGTATATTCTCATTACCGACAAAAAAATCTCCACAGTGCAAGAAATCTTGCCAGTACTTGAGCAAATTGTTCAAACAGGTGCGAAGCTGCTCATTATTGCAGAAGATGTTGAGGGCGAAGCCCTTACAACACTTGTGCTTAACAAGTTGCGCGGCACATTCCATTGCGCTGCCGTAAAAGCACCTGGCTTTGGCGACAGACGCAAAGCAATGCTTGAAGATATCGCAACGCTTACAGGCGGTACAGTAATTTCTTCCGAGCTTGGCCTTGACCTAAAAGAAGCGACCCTTGAAACCCTTGGCCGTGCAAAGTCTGTACAAATTGACAAAGAAAACACAATCATTATTGACGGCGCGGGCGAAAAAGGCGCGATTGACGCACGTGTTGCGCAAATCAAGTCCCAAATAGAAGAGACAACATCTGAGTTTGATAAAGAAAAACTACAAGAGCGTTTGGCAAAGCTTGCCGGTGGCGTTGCGGTTATCAAAGTTGGCGCACCAACCGAAACAGAGCTAAAAGAGAAAAAACTACGCATGGAAGATGCCCTTGCGGCAACCCGTGCAGCTGTTGAAGAGGGCATCATAAGCGGCGGTGGTAGTGCATACATTCATGCGCTAACAAGTGTAAAAGCTGTGATGGATAGCTTAACAGGCGACGAAAAAACTGGCGCGCAAATTGTGCATAAAGCACTTGAAGCACCAATCCGTCAAATTGCATTTAACGCAGGCCTTGAAGGTGCGGTAATTGTTGAAGCACTAAAGGGCAAGGAAAAAGGTGTGGGCTTTGATGTGCTTACAGAGAAATTTGTAAACATGGTAGAAGCGGGCATTATTGACCCTACAAAAGTAACACGCAGCGCGTTGCAAAATGCTACAAGTGTGGCAAGCACATTGCTTACTACAGAAGCTGTTGTTGCGGACATTAAAGAACCCGAGCCACCAATGCCTCCAGGCGGCGGCGGAATGGGAATGATGTAAGCAAAATGGAAATAATGAGAAAATAAAGTTCTTGCGCCAACCTTGCTGATATGCTACACTACCTTGGTGTAATGTATCGGCAAGGTTGTATTGGCGTAGCTGGGATGATGGGCTGGTTGGTAAGCACCTACCAAAATGTTCTGCTGTATGACTGGCATACTAAAAATTGAATAAAAACGTTAATTTGGGGCATTGGCGCAGCTGGGAGCGCGCTTGAATGGCATTCAAGAGGTCAGCGGTTCGATCCCGCTATGCTCCATCACAAAACCTTTGACCTAATAGGTCTTAGGTTTTTTTGTTGTTAATCATATATACAAAACACAGAGCGGAGTGCAACAAAGATGGATAGCAACATAATAACAATACTGATTAGCGCATTTGGAGGTGCTGTAGTTTCGGCATTAACAGGCTTCTTGACAGTATATATTAATAACAAACATTCATTTAAGATGCTAAAAGAAAAAGACAAATATGAATATGAACAATATGCCAATAAAATGTTATATGAATATTTAGTGGAACTGGAAAGGGATTGTCTTATACACATAAATAAAAATCCAGTGGAAACTATTCATAGAGCCCATGAATTAAGCCAAAAAATTCAAACATTGTACTCACTAGTAAGGCCATTTTTAAGTGATATTCTTATTATCAACTTAGATATGTCTTTACTTGACGAGGTTACTACACATAGTAATTTTCTTGAAAAATATTTATACACGGATGACAACAGTCTTAACGATGATGACCGAGTTAGACTAGATGCATGGGGGGTGAAACTGCAGTTATTTAGAAAAACATTGCTAGATGGCATTCAAAACGAACTTAGAAAAAACCGTAATTAAGTCATAGCATACCATATAGATAATTTCCACCAAGGGCAGTTGGATAGTGCAGATATGCTAAAACATGAAGGACTTGTAAAGCACGGCAAGACTCGCATTGTCAGAAAATATTCCAAGACTACATTCAAATTCGAGACCATACATTGGCACCAATAGCAACATCATACAGAATGGGTGATAATATGAAAAAAATACGTTTATACTACTTTTCTGGAACTGGAATGACAAAGTATGTGATGGACTGCCTGGTTGAAAAAATTAACCAGTACAATATTGCTGTTGATAGCATAAGAATTGAAGATGCTATGGGTCAGCCTACTAATTTCTCCGACTATTACGGGTTGATGATTGCTTATCCCACACACTCACTTAACGCGCCCAAGATAGTAGCTAACTTTGTTAAGAAGCTGCCAAAGTCAAGCGGTACGAACATATTTATTGTCTATACGTGCAGTGCGGACGATCCTGTGAACTATGCTTCTTCCAACTTGCTAATCAAAAGATTGAGCAAGAAGGGCTACAATGTGCGCTATAACAGGCTGGTTGAGATGCCATCGAACTTTGTGAATAGGTATACAGACAAAGAAGTTGTCCAAACATTAGTTGCGGCAGATAGTACAATTGCATCAATCGCAAAAGATATCGCGGAGTCAAAAACTCACATTGTGCAGCCACGCTTTGGTACTAGTGTGTTATCATTTCTTGCGCGTATTGAATGGATGGGTGCGCCTATAATTGGTAGATTTTTTTATGCACAAAAAGACTGTGTCCGTTGTCTAAAATGTATAAAGAGTTGTCCGAAAAAAAATATCGTTATGAAACGCGAGCGGGTACGCTTCAAATGGTCTTGTGGAATATGTATGAGATGTGTGTATCGGTGTCAAAAAAGTGCAATCGGTGTCAAGTGGCCGTTCAGATTCATCCGCTTTGATAGGTGGTATGACAGTGAAGTGTTCAAGCGAGACTATAAGAATCTGAAGCCCTAAGGATGATAGCCATGAAAACATCAGCGATACCCCTTAAACTGAAACACATAGTAATTTTCTTTTGCTTGACAAGCCTAGCCATCATCACCTCGTGTACAAACGAACCCATAGACCCTGTTCCCCGCATGTATATCGCACTCGGTGACTCTGTATCCTCAGGTTTTGGTTTGGCTGGATATGGCACAAATAATAATTACGTTCCCCTGGAAGGACGGCATACCACCATCTTTTTTGAGAAGCTAAATTATGCAGACTACGTTGATGAATACAGGAACATGGCCGTAAGCGGTTACACCACAACCTCACTTTTAGAGATGCTGGCAGCAACAGACGAAAAGACCCTTAACTATTTCCATAACGCCGAGGTTATCACACTCAACATAGGTGGTAATAACATCCTCTCGCCTTTTTTATACTATTTGTCTAACCTGCAAGCCGCAACGGGAGTCGATAATATCCTTTCGGGGGCAGGCGTATTGTCAGAGGCGTGGCGAATGGTGTACGATGCAGCATCTAGCTCTGCCGAAAATGAAAATGCGGAAACAAATATGGGTGTCGATGATGTGTTATCCGGCTTTGGAGACTTGATAACCGGCGGGGTAGACATTGTCTTTGGCCTGCCGGATGTCTTATCTGTTCTTACCGGCTCAATTTCACCCGAGTTGCAAGATGCATTGGAAGAGGGAGTACAAGTTTTTGTATATGAGTTTAGCCAAATTATCGAGTGGCTAGAAACCAATGCCCCAAATGCTGTTATTGTGATAAATACAATATACAACCCAATTCCAAACGACGTGGTTGGGCTAACGATAGCATTGGCCGGTTTGGCCGAAGAGTTTATCGAAACAATGAATCGCATGATAATAGAGGAGGGCGAGGCGAGGGGCTTTATAGTAATAGATATGCATTCATATTTTGACAACCGGCCTGATATGATGCGCTTTAACTTAGACCCTTTTGAGGAGACTATCTCTTTTGATATAGTTCATCCAAATGAAAACGGACATAGCTTTATTGCACAGTTACAGTACAGGTATTTTAGGCAGCACTACTTGTATCGATAATACTGCGGATACCGAGCATATCGGTTGTGCAACTTCCTGCGCAGCCGGTTTTTTCGTTTCACAAAATACACCACAAGGGACACAAACAGCGTAAAGCCGGAAATGGCAAGCGGCACAGCAAGTGTAAAAAAAAGCTCACTTGCCCAAAATGGTTGTGTGTACCCCCTGGTATATGCAGGCGGTTCATAGTAGGCTTCTGTGTTATGGTACACACTTGCCACATGTCCATCCAACACGCTATCTGATGCGGCGGCCGTTGGTGTATATACTTCCACTGTTTCTCCTGCAAGCAGCTGCACATTTGCAAGGCGGAAATCTCGTACATAAATAGCTGCATTACCAAGTGCTGTGCCTTTTTCTACAGGCGGTGCCAGCCCCTGCGGGATAGAAAACTCATATCTGAGCTGTGACTGGTCAAAGCCCTGCGGCAGGTAGACATAAATGTCCTCTGGTGCGCGCAATGGTACACGTGTTATTTCTGCCCTTGTGCCGTTTACCTCTTGGAAAACTGGTATTGCCGGGGTGTTGACTTGTGCATCAAAAATTTGTGTGGGTAAAAACGGTATTGCAAAGCCGTACTCAAGCAAAGCTGTAGTATCTGCAAAAGTGCCGGGCGAGTAGCCGCCCAGTATGCTTACAATAAGCTGCCGTCCATCGCGCTCTGCAAATGTAACCAGTGTATGACCCGCAGCAGTAGTCCATCCTGTTTTGCTGCCTACAACGTCTGCATTAAACTCCGGCCCGTCTTGTATCAAGCGATTAGTGTTGCGTATTGCGCGTATTTCAGGCTGGCGTTCAGTTGGTGGTATGTCAAAGCGGCGTGTGCGTATGATATCAACGAATAGTGGATGCTGTATTGCTTCACGTTTTATAAGCGCGATATCATATGCCGTTGTAACATGCCCGGCAGCAGGCAAGCCGCTTGGGTTTGCAAAATATGTGTCAATTGCGCCAAGGGCATGTGCGCGGCGGTTCATGAGATACACAAAATCTTCCACCGTGCCGGCGATATGCTCCGCAAGTGCGACAGAAACGTCATTGGCAGATGGCAGCATCATGGCGTACAATGCCTCATACACGCTAAGGGTTTCGCCAACGTCCATTGCAATATGCGAGGAGGTACGCGGCGTGTCAGCAATCACGCGCTCGCTTATTAAAACACGCTCGTTAAAGTCCGAAGTGTGTTCTAGTACAATGAGTGCGGTCATTATTTTGGTAATACTGGCCGGATATTTTATATCTGCGCCGTTAGAAGAATACAAGATTGTACCAGTCGAGGCTTCCATAAGCACAACAGACGCAGCGGAATAAACTGGCGGTGCGATTTGGTCATAATTTTGTGCATAAACACTAGTAATTTGACTAAGACCTAGATATAATGTGAGCAGTGCAATAAAGAATTTCATATGGAATCATCCTTTTCATTTGTTACCCCATCAAGAAAACGAGGTGTTTTATGGCTTATATCCTAGTGGTAGACGATGAGAAAAATATCGTCAAGGGTATCAAATTCAGTTTAGAGCAAGATGGTATGAAGGTTGATGTGGCCTATGATGGTGAGGAAGCCTTGGCTCTCGCCACACAAAACGCCTACGACCTTATAATTTTGGACGTGATGCTGCCCAAAATGGATGGGACAGAAATTTGCCAGCATATACGCGAGTTTAGTGCCGTACCGGTGGTTATGGTAACCGCAAAAGGCGATGATATGGACAAAATTATGGGGCTGGAATACGGGGCAGATGATTATATCACCAAGCCATTTAACATCTTGGAGCTAAAGGCACGTATAAAGGCAATACTACGCCGTGCCGTCAAAACAAAGCCTGTCCAAAAAAACCCAACTTTAGACGTGCGGGATATTTCTATTGACACACAGTCGCGGCGCGTTTTTGTTTCCGAAATGGAAATCGCGCTTACGGCAAAGGAATATGACCTGCTGGAGTTCTTGGTAAAAAACAGTGGCCGCGTTTACACACGCGAGGCATTGCTTACGGAACTGTGGGGGGCAGACAACACGGGTGACGCACGCACCGTGGACGTTCATGTGCGCCGCCTGCGCGAAAAAATAGAGGAAAACCCAAGCGACCCAAAATACATCTACACCAAATGGGGAGTGGGTTACTATTTTAGATAAATTGCTTGGTGCAAAAGCAAAATCTACCGACGAGATGCCTTGGTATAACAGCATACGCTGGAAGCTTGCGTTCAGCTATATCGCGCTAAGCATTGTGCTGCTCCTTGCATTTAATTTTGTTGTCATGACATCTATCCAGACATATCATATGGAACGCCGAAACGGAGACCTCCATGTCGAAGCTATAATGCTTGCGGACTATGTTGCGGGCAGGCATGGGCTTTCTGGCAATATGCAAGGTTCGATTATGCGCCGCAGCAATGCACTTGGTGTACGTATTTTGGTGATAGACGACCATGCTCGCGTTATTGCAGATAGCAACGGCGGGGCGCGAGTTGGCCAGACAATACTGTTGCGCGAGGTTTTTAGCGCACTCAATGGAAATGACACCACGGTTTTTATCCGTGACGAATATGTGATAAATGTAGCAAAAAGCATCCATGATGTAGAAAATGGCCGCATTGGTGCGGTTCTTTTTGTTGCATCTGTCGAAGATATCTTCCATACGATAGCGGAAATGCGTGCCACGCTAACGCTTGCGACCCTGCTTGTTGGTATACTTGGTGTGGTGCTTGTATTTGTTATCAGCCATTACTTAATTTTGCCGCTAAAGCGTACTGTGACGGTTGTACGACGTATTGCTACAGGGCGGCTGTCGTTGCGTATTCCCGTTTTTGGCAAGGATGAGTACGCCATTTTGGCAAAGGCATTTAACAATATGACCGAGAAATTGGAGCAGGTCGAAAAAACCCGTGAAGAGTTTGTATCAAACGTGTCACATGAAATGAAGACCCCCCTTGCGGCAATAAAAGTGCTTAGCGAGTCTATATTGCTTATGGAAACCGCCCCTGTAGAAATGTATCGTGAGTTTATGCAGGACATAACAAGCGAGGTAGATCGCATGACCAACATAACCAACGACCTTTTGGCACTGGTGAAGGTAGACCAGCGCGACCAGGGGCTAAACACTGCAATGCTTGACCTTAACCAACTAGTAGAAGATATAATGACTCGCCTTTCGCCTCTTGCCGAGCAGAAAAAAATTGTACTACTATACGAGGCGGAACGGCCTGTGCAAATTACTGCGGATGAAATTAAGCTAAGCATTGCCATCTCGAATATTGTCGAAAATGGCATAAAATATACCCCAAAGGGCGGCACTGTACGGGTTATTGTAAACTCCGACCATCAGTCTGCCATTGTTACCGTGCAGGATACTGGCATTGGCATACCAGAGGTGGAGCATGAAAAGGTTTTCAATAGGTTTTATCGTGTGGATAAGACACGCGACAGGGAAACTGGTGGCACCGGGCTTGGGCTTTCAATAAGCTGGGCAACGGTAATGTTGCATGGAGGAAGCATACGCCTGACATCGACAATGGGAGAAGGCTCGATTTTTGTAGTTAGGTTGCCATTGAGGGTGTAATGTACGCAAAGGGGTGACATCATGGATACACAAAAAACAGAATCAGTCGAAGCCACTTCACCTGCCCCGCGCTTTAAGCTGTTATGGCCTGGGGTTGTCTTTGCGGTGGTATTGCTTGTAGGCATCGGGTCAATTACGCTTGCGCTGGTGTTACGGCGGCAGGGGCGTGATATTTTTGCGCCGGCACAAATGCAGATTTATTTCTTTAACCCTACAGAGGGATATTTACAGGCAGAGAGCCGGCCTTGGCCGTATGGCTTTGCACGTGACTGGGTTGCGGCGGCCATAGGACATTTGCGTTTTGCGCCAAACAGTAGGGATCTTGTTAGTGCATGGCCGGATATTAACCCATTGCTTGGGGTGGAAGAAACACCGTTCTTGCTGGACTTTGTCATAAACGAACGCACTCTGATTGTAGATTTTTCAGATGCATATATGGAAATGTCTCCAATGCAAGAGGCTCTGTTCCGCTCGGCTTTTACACTTACAATGGTACACCTTGGCTTTATAGACGAGGTAAAAATACGTACGGGCGGTTTTGAATGGCTGGAATCTGCAGAGACAATTGCAAACGCGCCTACAATAAGCTCTGCACGGCTTGCAGACACTCAGTTTACGCTGTACTTCATACATGAGTCCGGCGAGGGGCTTGTGCGTGAAATTTATGACGCAGTTGATGTAGACATGGGTCAACGGGCACGCTTTGCGCTAGAGCGGCTTATTGATGGCGTGGCACCGGAGGGTGCAATTTCTGCAATACCTGCAGACACGCGTATAATCGCAGTCATTCCTGCCACAGAGACGGCCAGTGTGTATGTAAACCTATCTGGTGAATTTTTGTCAAACTTCCGTGGCGGGCCAATGCAGGCGCAGCTCATGACAGCGGCTATCGTAAATACCGTATTGGAAAACTCGCCAGGGATGTGGCAGGTGTTTTTCCTCATAGACTCTATGCGTGAAGAGCATGTGCCTGGCATTGGCGACCTAAGCGGTGCGTTTGAATATGATGAAACGGTTATGGTTGGATTTGTCCCTGTAAGCTTGGACAATGAGGACACAGGGGAATGAAGCCAAGTCTAAAGCGTCCTGTGCTGTGGCTACTTTGTTTCCTTGTTTGTGGGATAATTTTGGGGACATATAGCGATAGAGGGGAGGTAGTCCCTCTACTTTTTGCTGCAACGGCGGGTGTTGTTGTATGTATGATACTTTGGCGTGTGTACAGGTACTGGCCAGTTTTTGTGTTCGCAGTTTTCTTACTATTGGGTTTGTGGCGCGTGGGGTTTAGTTTGCAGAGCTACATAACGGAACCTACGCAGGTTACGCTAGTTGGGCGCGCGATAGACATTGGTGTGACAGCAGGCGGTAACCAGCGCGTTACGATGCGGTTGGAAAATAGCATGCGTGTAATGGTGTACAACCGTACACACATGCCATGGGCAAGCCTTGGCCAGGAGCTTGTTGTAATGGGTGAATTGCGCCCGCTTTCCCGTGCTGCAAACCCAGGCGGATACGACCAATTCCGACATTTGCGAGGGCAAAAAATTGATGCGTACATCTGGTCGCAAGCCGTGGAGCTTGGCGATGTTAGGCTATCTCCAGTTGTGCTGCTGCGTACTTTCCGGGACAGGCTTTCTGCGGTATATGACGACCTTCTGCCTGCACGGGAGGCGGCGGTTATCAAGTCTATGGTGCTTGGCGATAGGGCGGACATGGATAGAGACCTTGCCATGCAATATCGTACGATGGGTATCTTTCATATCTTATCTATATCCGGGTTGCATGTAACCATATTAATGATGGCGGCAAACGCGCTGCTTGGGCTGTTTATAGAGAAACGCAAGGCCGGGGTTGCTGTGCTTGTGCTTATGGTGGCGTACTGCCTTATGACGGGTGCATCTGTTTCTACCGTGCGAGCGGTGACAATGGGCGGGGTATTGGTGTTTGGCAAGGTGCTAAACCGGCAGTACGACCTGCTTGCTGCGGTCGGTTGGGCAGGTGTCGCATTGCTTTTGTATGAGCCATTGTACCTGTTTAACGTAGGGTTTCAGCTTTCATTTGTTGCTGTGTTTGGTATAGGTGTCTTGACACAGCCTGTGGAGCGATGCTTGGCAAAACTGCGTTTTCGTGAGTTTGGACAGTTCCGTAAGGGGTTGGCAGTTGGCATTGCGGCAACCGTTTCGACCTATCCGGTTTTTGCATTCCATATGTATGAGATTCAGTTGTATTCTGTGCTTGGCAATATTGTTATTGCGCCAACGGTCACGATTATTTTAGTGGTGGGTATTGCCACCGGGCTTGTTGGGCTGGTGTGGACGGGCGGTGCTGCGTTGCTTGCAGGTACGGTATATTTTATCCTGCGGTTTTATGATGTGACCAGCAGCTTTTTTTCTAACTTACCATATGCGATGCTGCTTACAGGTGGCGGGAGCTTGGTTGTAGCTGGGCTTGGTGCGGCAGTACTTTTTATGTTTGCATGGGCATTTTGTGGGTTTGGGCAGGCTTTTCGTAAGAGGCTCAAAATATTGTTTTTTGTTGCTACGCTGTTTGTTGCGTCTATTGTTATCACCCGCAACCCGGCTGGGTTGCATGTGACCGTGCTGGATACCCGTGGTAATTATGTTGTGCTACGGCATAGGAATGATGTACTAGTTATTGGGGAAATGTGCGGCGGGGAATCTGCACTGCATACCTATCTGGATATGCGTGGAGTACGCACAGCAGATGGGCTTTTATTGCTTACCGAGCAGAGAGCAATTGATGAACAGTTGTATATTGTGAATTATTCTAGATTTGAAAACATTTATTTCTCACCAAATGGTGGTAGCAATTGCTTTAGTCAGCTCATTGGCTGGCCGCAACGTGTGGGTAATTTTAGGCAGGTCAACAACCAGGATAAGCGTATTGTTGGCAATAAAGAGCTGTATTTTGCAACGGACACAGGTACTGTCACGGGTGTGCAAATTGTTTTTGGCGACACGGTTATTAACATAGGCGGTCCACCGCCGGGTGCGTTTCCCGCCCATGTACACATTGCAGATGGTATAGTAAAAACCGCAGACGACTCCATTGACACAAGGGAATATGGTGCGGTTAGTTTGCGGTCTAATGGCAGACAGTTGCGGATGCTTATGAGGTAGCACAACTACCGCAGTATTCAGTTGTTGGGCGGTAGGTTCATCACTCGTTTTTGGAAATAGCTTTTTTGGGTGCTGGGGCATGAATCCTTCTGTAGCGGTGTTGTGTTCGCTTGCTGATATGGCTATCCTACCGAAAATATAGACACTGCCCTATGAAATTGTCTAAAAATGAGGTATAATACCCACATGTCATATAGTATAAAATTTCGAGAAGAAGTGCTGAAATACCATGAGCAAGGCCATACGATACACCAATGTCAAGAGTTATTCGGAGTAGGCACAACAACAATGTGGAAAAAATGGAGCTTAGCGAGACAGCCCCATTTCATATCTAACCCTAAAACATCTTAACCCTAGCAACAGGAGCAGAATTAGCAACAATGCCCTGCAACCCTGCGTTAAGCGTGTCGGCGGCTTCGCGTCCTATGTCCTCCAAAACGTGTGAACGCTTATCTTTCAACAAATATGTTCATCAATAATGCAAAAATAAAATTGGTAATCAACCCGATAACTATACTAGATATGAAGCCTATAAACAAGGAAAAATAGGGATGTTTTTGTATAAATTCTACCAATACATGATACTTGTGCTTCCTTATTCTCCTCAATTCCTTTTTCAATACAATCAAATAATTATCAGGCATTTGCACATTTTTAATTTTAGATTCACATTCATTACAAATAACTGGTTGGCTTGAACAGTAAATCACGTCATTTTTATTGCCGCACATGTCAAACAAGCATGACCGTGTTGCGCTGTGCGACAAACTTTTTCCTACGACTACATATCTCGTAACATGTCTGTAAATCATAGATAAAATAAAATTGAATATATCAATATTATTATCAGATAAAATTTTCTCCACTTGATAAAATGATACCACAGAAATGTTGTCATCTTTCAATTTCTTTCCGAAAAAGTTATTTTCTATCATTGTATCAACAAAACCAATGCACATGTTAAAATGACTTTCATCAAAATTCGTTGTCAATAATTCTGTAAGCGTATCAAAAGAATAACCCCACTCGTAGTCGCACATAGGTAAATTTTGCTCAAAAGTTTCGATTTCAAATATTTTACTTTTGTATTTTTTTAGCTTTTCTAGCGACATATTGTTTCTTTGATGCCCTAACTTAACGATTTTTATTTTTATCTTTTTCATTGTATACCCCCTTGTGCCACCGCCCAACAGCTTGAAATTGCGTCTAAACAATTAAATCGTCTGCTATACTATTGTAATCGTCTTTGGAAATACAAGCACAGGTCGTCTTTTTTGTGATGAAAGGTCTGTGAATGGCAGAGGTATGAGCAGTACGTCACCTTGGCTATACATCATTCCACACCTTGTCATCAATTTCGTTATCCCAAAAGTCTGTACTGGATACGCTCAATGCTTCCAATCCCTCGAATAACCCATTTTCATCACGCATTTTGACAAACAAAATGAAGTTGGCTACTTCGGGTAATAGTGAATTTGGCAAGGTTTCTACCAAATTATGAACCGATTGTTTGGCTACTGCTACTTGCATGGGAATCCTCCTTTGTTCTGAATATGTCAAATGCTACACACACCGACGGTTTGCCGACAGGCGATTGTGGAAAGGTGTTTGGAGTGTTTCGATAAGCTAACCAAACAATGTATAGGGCACCCCCAAAACACTTGTACTACCAACGCTTCATTTCTTTCCTGCCAACTGTACGCCCAAAAGTTAAAAAGTTTCCTTTATCTGCTTTCAATAATTTCATATCTCCGCTATCCTCTGTCCGCTCATTGTTGAAAGTTGCTTTTCTTATTTCTTCCCAATGAAGCCAAACATCGAAGCCATCAGGAAGTAAGTCACTGACTTCAACTTCAATATACTGTGAAAATCGCCACAATCGCGCCCACCATTCAGGCGAATGATGTGAATACCAACTCCAATATGGAATTAATCGCATTTGCCAGCTTGAGCCACAAAGTTACGAAATACGCTGGCGTGACCCCGATAGGCCCCAAAGTGTGCATAAAACGGCGCAAGTTCAGCATCGTGACAAATATCCACCATATAAATATTTTCACATTCTGCAAGCATATGTTTAACAAGTGCGCTTCCGATACCCTTGCCTTGGTATGATTTTACAACCTCAAGAAGTGGTATATAAACGGTTAGTACGCCATCTGACACGGCGGTTATGAAACCGACAACTCTATTGCAATCCCTATCAACAGCAACATAAGCACGATAACTGCTTCGTAAAATCTTCAAGTGCGTTGCCGCACTTGGCGGATTCGGCCAACCCACAAAAAACTCTGTCATCATATTTTCTGCTATTCCACTTAAATCCTTTGTGTATTCAATAGTCATGCTTCGCACTCCTGTCAAACTGATTTCTTGTCGCCATGAATGCTGGCATAATAACACAAACTAACCGAACCCCATTAGAAAGTATTCGTCATTTTGCTTCTAGGCTAACAGTGTGAAATCCAGCAAAATAGCGGCCTTCCTTCAAACTGCCAGGATAGAGGTAATTGTCACCGGCTTTCAAAAGATACAAACGTTATTTTGTGGCTTAGTGAGGTCAAGGAGTTGCGGGTAGTTCCGGAATCGCCATGACGGCGATTTGCCGACTGACGGTTGTGGAAAAGTGGTTGACGCTAAGGTAATGTAATCATTTCTATAGTAACGCTAAAAATTGATTCGCTATATTCTCTGCATTTCTGCGCCAATCTAATGTGCCATCAGCACGGACAACAGGGCAAGTGAGGCGGTTTGCCCATGCTTCTTGCGAAGCTAATGAACGTGTTTCCATGCCACCATTGTCGTATGTTGCTATATAGTCGATAAATTTTCGATGCTGAATATACAAATCTCCATCAACTTTGATGCGCTCGCCATTGCGGTTAAACTCACGATTTTCCGCTCGTTCGATTCTTATTTCTGTCGGCGTTATCAAAAACACAGCCATAGATAACATGGAATCAAAAGCACTATCCCATTCGCGTATGCACCCAGAAAGGACAAAATTACTCTTTAATAATAAAGGACGCAACAAAGCAATTCGTTGATTTTTGTGAGGTAAGACTGTAATCAAAAACCAGTCATATCAACATTTTCAAGGCAATGGATAGCGGGGTAGTACAACAAGAATAAGCAAAGTGTAGTTATC
>Ga0123355_10009140_pt1 | contig 15033 bp, 15 predicted proteins | sample TergutEmb28metaG_3_FD_89872 | JGI IMG/M metagenome (GOLD analysis project Ga0123355, IMG submission 89872) | Embiratermes neotenicus P1 segment gut microbial communities from Petit-Saut dam, French Guiana - Emb289 P1 | ecosystem: Host-associated > Arthropoda: Insects > Digestive system > Gut ...
CTTTAATCCATTGTATATCGGAATACAGATATGGTCAAAAAATGCGAAGCAGAGTCCGTCGCTGCCGTCGTCGCTTGCCAATAGTCTTATGTAATCACTGGAGTTATTTCCATCACTTCCAGCGACGAGATGTCGCCACAATAGATATAAACAACTGAAAACAGCTGTAAATACATGATAACGTCTTCCGTAATTTACTAGATTTCCGATGCAACAAAAAAAGTTGACCTCACTGAAAAACCCAGTAAACCCAACCTTTCCCATGTAAAACGTGATAACAGGGGCAGCAGGACTTGAACCCACGACATCCGGTTTTGGAGACCGACACTCTACCAAATTTTAAAGCAAGCCCTAAAACAGTTTTTGCAATCTTGCTTCGTTATCCGTATAGAATTTTGAAAGCCAGCCCTCCCCGTGTGCTAATCCATATACTTCTAAAACAGCGGATATATCCACATTGAATCCGATGCTTTCCAATGTCGCCATAAGTTCAAACAACTCTTTGCCCTTATTATCTTTGATTATTGTTGCAACATCTATTAAATCCCGATTTCTTCCACTTTCTAGTTTCATCCCGGTTAGATAGGCAATATCAACTGCTTTTACAACAAGATGTGAGTACTGGTGTACTAGCTCCTGGTGATTTGATGGTGGTTCGGGGTTCAGATTTGCTATAGAATTATTAAGCCATAACTCATCGGGCTGATTTATACCAAACTCATTACCAATTTTTCGTATGACATCATCAATCTGTACATTGGTCTTGAAAAATGCATCTACATCCACAGTAGCTTTATACCCATGTAACTGCATTACATACCCACCAGCGCATATAAGTTCAAGCGGCTGATTTATCTTTGCTAATTCATCATTTAAGCGCTTAAACACCGAATCAAAATCTATTCTATTTTCACTATCATCGCTTGCATCAATAAATGTCCTCATTGTTTATCCTCCATGAGCCTGGCCCTCACAGTTGTAACCATATCAAAGGTAGCCGGTTGGTTCATGACAAGTATATGCTGTCTGGTAATAGAATCTTCTTTGAATGCGGCCTTAAGTGTTACACGCTGAAACAGTGATAAAGCCTCATGCGTGCATAATGCATCAATATCAGCATGAGTAAAAACAACATCAAGTTTATCAATATATTTGCACAGATACCTGAACCAATGCTTGGCACTGCCTTTCGAATGCCTTGCAGCCATCGTCATATAATCAACCCATGCCATGAAAACCACCTCTACAAAAAAAGGCTGATTTACTGCTATAATCCAGTAAAATCAACCTTTTATTTTCACAGGGGCAGTAGGACTTGAACCCACGACATCCGGTTTTGGAGACCGACGTTCTACCAACTGAACTATACCCCTTTATAACGCGCACAAGGCAACAACCTCACTCGCAAGATGTATTATAGTACGCAGAAAATTTCTGTCAAGCATGAGTGACAAAAAACAGCGGTATGTAATATAAAAATGACATAAAACCAATTCAGTGAATGATAACGTTAAGCAACTTTCGCTTAACAATGAGTATCCCTGCAAACAGCCCAATTATCAGCATTAATACAACCACATACCTAACTGAATCGGACTGTGTATCCGCCGTGTATACAGGCGGCTCTGGGTTCTCTTCTTCCGCAGTTTCGTAAGCATCGGTTTCTATGGCTGCCGCTTCACCCGGTATATAAACTATATATGCCGCCATCTGCGGCTCTCCCCCAAAGGTGACGGTATTGTAGATATTCCACCTACCCTGACTTCTTATCATATAGAAATAAACCCGGCCCGGCTCCGCATAGGGGTCAACAAACTCAAAAAATATACGGTCGTTTTCATCAATGACTGTATGGGTAAATATCCGTTCGCCTTCATATCCCTGCACATATGAGCGGTAAATATGAATATACTCCGGCATATGCCGAAATGATTGATAATCTGCAATATATGTTAGCAGTATTCCGCCTTCTTCAAGTGCTTCGTAACGGTATCGGCCGGGACTTAGGTTTGGGTCTAGCCTTACCATCTTAATAGGAGTGCCGTCAACATAATAGATAAGTGCGTTAATCGGCATAGAACTCTTGTCCGCGCTTATTTTTCTGTCATGGCCGTCTACAGAGATTGTCATAACGCCATCCTCTAAAGATTCCATGGTAAAAGGAGAAACTATCCAGTTGCTATGCCACACATTGGGCTGGCGTGCGGCAAGAGGGAGGCCCGTAAACATAAAATCAACGAACATTGGCTGATATGACAGTCCAAAGAGCCCAATCTCAAACTCATGTGGCCATGCAACTTCCTGAGTGATTATATCACTGTCAAAAAAACGTCTGTCTACCCAATGACCTGTTAACCGCAGTGACATGTCTAATAACTCCAGCGGTCGAGATTCTATATTGTCTGTCAAATACTCAGTCCCTGTTGTGATATGAAGCCCGTCTGGAGTCATTTCTAAACTAAACCCTAGCAGCCCTGCAAGGTTTCCTATTTCGAAGTAAACTTTATTAAGGTCTGCCAACCACTGGGGTTCATTTAGCGGAAAGCCAAATGCCGTAAGCACGGTAACAACGGTATTTATATCAGGATTTTCTGAACCGTCTATGCTTAAAATTACATTTTGTAAAGGAAAATGCTCGACGGCGTAAGCATGGAATCCGCCTAGTTCCCTCCAATCCCGCTGCTCATCATAAAAATAGCTGAGTTCGGTACCGGTGGGTATATATGGCGTATTTCGCTCAATCCAGAAATGCAAATACTCGCCAAGGGGCTCTCGTATACTGAATTGTGCAGATGTTCCATTCAATATATAAGCAATATCTCTAAGCCGGTAATTGCCATATCCGTCCCAATGTCCATAGCCCCATAATTCAAACCTCTGTTCATTTACATATATTGCATGATGATGGTAACGCCATCCGTCAGGTGTGGCGTAAATGTTCGTTGGCTGGCTTATCAATAATAAAAACAGCAGCAGAATGATACATATAAGTGTGTTTATTAATATTTTCATCTTTTTTTGCCTCCTATCCGCCCATTATAGACGATTCCATCACCATCATAGCATTAAAATAACCGTTGCCGGTATCATCAAAACCGGATGGACGAGGTATTTTCGCGCTAGACATCTTGCTATAGCAATTCCTCCTTTAAACGGTCTCGCCCGAGCCGAAAATCGAGAACGCTTCAACGTATTTTCGGCGACAGGCGAGACCGATTTAAAGGTGAATTGCTATAAAATTGTACCATATCCAATATGGCAACTCTACGTCAAAATCCGGCCCGTTTGGGGTAGACTATATAGCGGTTTCGTTTGAAATTGGGCTTCAGGCTACGCCGGAAAATGCATTGAATCGTTGCATTTTCCGGCTTGCTTCAGCCCATTGCAAATCGAAACGCCTATAACCATGCAAAACACGGCATGATTTGTTGCGACAGCAGCTTCGGTTTACTCTATACTTTGTTTATAACGGTCTCGAGACTGCTTTAATAACATGGTCGTTTCGTTTGAACGGCTGTAACTGTAAAGGAGGGATTGCATTGGATTGGTTAGCTCGAATGAACGGGGCCATTGCGTACATTGAGGATAATTTAACCGGCGAAATAAACCATGAAACCCTGGCACGGATTGTCTGCTGTTCGTCCAATAACTTTTTCAGGATGTTTTCGTTTATCACAGATGTTTCGCTTTCTGAGTACATCCGCAGAAGAAGGCTGACGCTGGCGGCACTGGAACTGCAAAACAACGACATAAAAATCGTTGATTTGGCGTTTAAGTATGGCTATGACTCACCGGTTTCCTTTTCCCGGGCATTCCAAGTTTTGCACGGGGTAACGCCAACAGAAGCGCGCACTGACGGCGTTACGCTTAAAGCGTATCCAAGGCTATCTTTCCAAATCTCAATCAAAGGAGAGAAGGAAATGGATTATCGTATCGAGTCAAAAGAGGCTTTTCAAGTTTTTGGTATCGAGGGTGTTTTCGAAACAGAAGCAGATGCTCTTAATGCAAAGGAGAAGCCGCAAGGCAAAAAACCAAGCGACTTATGGGATGAGTGCCATGCAAACGGCGCATATGAAAAACTGGCAACGGATGCAGGAAGCCTCCCATCATTTGTAAACAAGGATTTATGTAAGGTACATGCTGTGTGCGACTACAGGGAAACTGAGGAGGGTACTTTCCCATATATGCTGTGCGCCTTCCGCAGCTCTGACAGTAATGCCGACGGCTATATTATTGCCGATATCCCGGCGCACACGTGGGCGATTTTCCCAACAGAAAAGTTTGAATGGGACGATTGCGGCAAGGTACTGGGCTCGCTATACAAACGTATTTTTTCCGAATGGCTTCCCACATCAAATTATGAGCAGGTTGGCAGCCTGGATATGGAACTATATGGCGGTGATGGTGAACTGGGTTATATAGAAATCTGGCTTGCTGTTAAGAAGAAAGCTTAGTTGAATACAGCTTCTAAGTTAGTGCATATGAGGCAGCCCCTTTATATAGCAATTCACCTTTAAATCGGTCTCGCCTGTCGCCGAAAACACGTTGAAGCGTTCGCGATTTTCGGCTCGGGCGAGACCGTTTAAAGGGGGAATTGCTATAGCTGCTACCGATTCCAAATTTAAACCTATCTGACAGAGCGGCTGCGGGAAACGCGGAGCAAGCGCTTTCCCGCGCTTAGCCGCGATAGGCAGATAGGATTTAAATTGGAATCGGTATGCCGCCTACCCTACCACCATTTTGTCTATCTCTTTTTTCAACCGTCCTATTATTTTCTTCTCAAGCCTTGAGATATACGATTGGGATATCCCCAGTAAATCGGCCACTTCCTTCTGGGTTTTCTCTTCGCCGCCGGTGTATAGGCCAAAGCGTAGTTCTACTATTTTCCGTTCGCGCATTGTTAGTTTATTTAGGGCAGTGTTTAGCAGTTCTCTGTCTGTTTCGTCGTCTAAATCTTTGGATATTATATCCACTTCGGTGCCCAAGATATCCGACAGAAGCAGTTCGTTCCCTTCCCAATCTACATTTAGCGGTTCGTCTATAGATATCTCTGACTTGGCGCGGGTGTTGCGCCTAAGGTACATAAGTATCTCATTCTCGATACAGCGGCTGGCGTAGGTTGCCAGTTTTATTTTTTTATCTATTCGGAAGGTGTTTATGGCCTTGATTAAGCCTATCGTGCCTATAGAAATCAAGTCCTCTACATTTATACCGGTATTTTCGAACTTACGGGCTATGTATACCACCAGCCGCAGGTTACGCTCTATTAATGTAGCCTTTGCGTGAGCGTCGTCGGCACTATCCAACAGCGCCAGGAACTCCGCCTCTTCGTCTGTGGCTAGGGGTGCCGGTAGCACCTCGCTTCCGCCAATATAGTAGATGCTGGATTCGCTTTCGTGCTGGTGTATGCCCAGTGCGTCCAAAATCATGTTACGCGCTTTTGTGTAGAGATTTGCCAGCATAGGCACTCCTTTCTGTTGGGTGCTGCCCCAAAATTAGATTTTATGCCGCCGGTAGCAACTCAGGGCTTAGCAGCGCCTGGTATCGCCCGTCTGCCGTTAGTTTATCGTTGTAGATGCCTATTACAACGTCCTTCCGGGAGTTTTTTGCGCCTACCATCACCTGGTCCGGCCTAAAGCCAATAAGCATACCGCTTGATTTACCAATACTGGTAAACGGTATCATGCGTATACGCTTGTAAAACGGGCCGTCTTGGCTGTCAAGCACACCGGCCAGGTTGTTTTCTTGCCCTTCATAAAATAAGCCCTTTAACCCATCGGGTAAAAACTCCTGCACCTGCTCAAACTCCGCAACTATTACCGGCGATTGGGAAAGAGGGTCTTTAAGGCTATGGCCCGTATCCACCAATGCATCGAAGTAGATATACTTCTCGTTCATGCTAACCATTACGTTCATAAGCATTTGCCGCTTAATTGTCTGGTATTCGATAAGCATCATAGTAAGTCTTATCAGCACATAGCTTACTACCGTACCTACCAGCACCACTTGCCATGAAACCGCACGCCTAAAACCGTCTAAATCGGCGGCTATGTAGTATATGGCGTAGGGCAAATCTGTAAGATAAAAAAGCGCCATTCCAAGCCCGCCTACAGCAAAGGTTATACCGTATGCCGCCAGCATTAGCCTTAAAAAATGCCTAACCCCTGCCGGATAAAAGGCTACCATTACCCCCGCCGCCAATATAACCACAGACGCAAGCGCTATGTTAAGAAACCTTAGCGGCTCTACTACCAGCAGCAATGTATACAAAAGCGCCATCACAAACCCGCCAAGAACAAGCCAGCGGGCCTTCCTTTTTTGGCGAAGGACTTTGGACGCTATAAGCAGTACAAAGCCGTTCATCAAGAAATTGATCATGAACAATAAATCTGCGTAAAGAATCATTGTATGCCCCCATCTTTTGTGTTGTGAAGCTTTGCGTTGTGAATGGTAGTATAGGCATAATGTGGTAAGGGAATGTGTCGAAATTATTGTGAGTGGGAAATTTTGGGCGTCGAGATATGTAATATATTTGTGGCAAACCGAAACACCTATATCATCATCAAAAACGTCGAGACATCGCTTTCTTATGCATGATAATATAACCTCACTTCGCGAAGAAAAGGAGCCGGGATACCTTGGGCCATACCCTTGTAGTTTGGGCAGCAATAGTTTTTATAGAAAGCCGCATACAGTCAAAAATCCAATACCTGGCCCTGGCAGAAGAGGTTGGGTTCTCGTTATCACATTTGCGGGCAATTTTCTTTAGCCTAACGGGGAAACCCTTGGCGCAGTATATATTGGAGCGAAAGGTATCACGGGCGGCCTTTGATATCATCCACACCCACGACAGTATCAACACCATAGCCGAAAGATACGGCTTCACAAATCCCGACACATTTACAAGGGCCTTTAGGCGTGTAACCGGCCTATCCCCCCGGGAGTTTCGCAAAATCAAGCCGCCTATAGAGCGCGTAAAACTATGCCCAGGGGTTTTTGGCTTTGCGGTACCAAAATATCAGGAAAAGAGTTGATTATAAATGGAAAATAAGAAATATGTATCCGATGGCAGCGTTGTGCTATACGGTGTACCAAAGGTTAGCTATGGCGCATTTGGCGGCTGCACACCTTTACCCATGGCAATGAAGGCCGCCGCCAACTACATGGGTATGGAACTTGACTACACCAACGCGATAGTATACTGCGGCGCGGCGTTTCGCATCTCATGGAACGAAACAAGCTGGGACGGCGGGAATGTAGGCGATATTCTCGCATTCGATGACCCACGGAAGGTATTTCGGCTGGCGCTTGAATCTTTGGGCTGCGAATGCAACCTATTAGAGCGCACTCAGTCAACAAAAAAATCCGATTTCGCGGATTTTATTAAGGCTAAAATTGATATGGGCATCCCGGTAATGGCACGGGGCATAATAGGGCCGCCGGAAATGGGAGTAATAACAGGATACCGCAATAACGGCGATACGCTGCTGGGTTGGAATGTTTTTCAGGAGTATCAGGATGTTGCGAAGAATGTCAGCTTCGACGATTCTGGTTATTATATCACCACCCATTGGTGGGAAAACCCTGATACCAACGCTGTAATGTCCTTTGGCGAAACCACAGGCCAGGGTTTTTCGGTAAAAACCATTGTGGAAAACGCAATTGAGGTCATGACACCACGTAAGCATGGAGGTTATGCAAAGGCCGGATACGCCTACGATGCATGGAAAAAGGCCATATTAGACGAAAGTGAATTTTCTGCAAACATGGTATCCCCTTTGCTGGTAGAGCGTCTAATGTGCCAAGGGGATGCAATGGACTGCCTGGCGGACGGACGGCAAAACGCCCATAAATTTTTCAAAAACCTAGCAGATAAAGAGCCCTCCCAACCGCTGTTTAAGCAACTGGCCCACCAGTTTGCCATAACAGCCGCAGGCACGCAAAAAATGTATGAAACCCTAGGCGGGTGGGAGCGGGGCGCACAGCAAATGAAGGCCCTGCTAAAACCCGAAACACGCCAAAAGCTGGGGGAACTCATTGACGAATGCAAAGCCGCTGATGAAAAAGCCTTAGAATTATTAAACTGCCTAGAGAAAACATATATGTAAGTGAAATAGAAAAAGGTGCTGTCTCGTTAAGCAAAAACAATGAATAAATATGCAAGCAGCCGTCAACATAAAAGCGTTGAGCGTAGCGAAGCAATCCAAGGCTGCTAAAATCCGCAAGTTTACTGGATTGCTTCGTCGCTTTGCTCCTCAACGCTTTTATGTTGACGGAACTTGTGCATAAACATGCTATGAAAATGCTTAACAAGACAGCCCCTGACGTTGAGATGGCTGGTGTCATTTCCAAACGCATGGGGGAATATGAAATGGGTTTCATAGTAGGGTTATTAATAACGGCACTTGGTTTGCTTTATGCCATAAAGCCCAAAATAGGGTCGTACATGCTTTGGGGGCGGCTTATGGGCAAGACGGAAGAACCCACCAAGTTTATGAGGATTGTTGTAAGATTCGTTGGGGTGTGTATCATTTTGATTGGCGTGGGGATTCTTGCTATAGGGGTACTCGCTCATTTAGAACAAATGGGGATTATAGGATAGGCAAGACTTAGAAGCTGTATTCAACTCGCCGCCGCATTTCTGGCAATGTCATTTTTGATAATCCGCACAACCTTGTCTTTACTTCCCCCAGTCCGAGGTTATAACAACCGAAGCAAAGCCCGGGTTTGCAAAATCCGCCATGGTCATGCCGTCTATTGGGCATGTGCGGGCCTCTACTCCCGGGATTGCATACATATCAAAGGGGAAACCCTTTTCGTAGTCTGCCTCTGCCGCTGCCCGCCGGTACAGGTACAACTGCTCTACCCCTACGGGGTTTGGCATGTGGGAACCTATTACTTTGGCCGGGGCCAGGGCTATCAGCTTATCCAAGGACGCGAGATGTGAGGCTTTGCCGGCAGTCTCATCCAGGAACAGCCAGCAGAACCCATTGGCTTGGTCGCCTACATACAGCCAATTCATTTCCTCGTAATGGAAACACATGCACCCGGATGTATGTCCGGGGGTGGCAATAGCCCTTACTGTTATACCCCCTAAATCGAAAACATGGCCGTCGTTTAGGGGCTTTAATTGGCCCGTGCCTCGGGAATAGTATGCTTGCAGTTTAAAGTCTTCCGGCAGGCCGCGTATTTTTCCCCCTGTTATAAAGTCTACTGTGTTTTCGGCACCTTTCGCCGCGTTTATGCGAAACTCTTTGGATGTGTGCTTCGCACATAAGTCGAAATCGTTCTTGCTGATGTATACAGGCTCATCAAATTGGGCGTTGCCGCTTGCATGGTCCAGATGGCCGTGGGTGTTTACTATTATTAAGGGCTTGACAGTAAGCTTTTTTACAAAGCCGCGAAGGTCGCCAAAGCCATGGCCGGTGTCTATTAGCAGGGCTTTTTCTTCGCCTACTAGCAGCTCGCAGAAGACGTTTTCCGGGCTGGTTATACGGTAAACATTATTTGATAGTTGTGTTGCCCTGTAGAAATCGCTCAAATTTTATACCTCCTTCGTTGACCATATCGGCGTTTCTATTTGAAATGGGTTGAACCTAACCGGAAAATACATCGCTTCAATGCATTTTCCGGCGCAGCCTGAAGCCCATTTTCAAACGAAACCGCCATATGGTATAAATCGGGAAAAGGTTGTCCATTATTATCAAAACTGACTACGCATCATCCATCTCAACTTGGATGAGTATGGCGAAAGCCATAACCAGCGCCAGAATTACTGCGCTTGCTTTTTTTAGCATTGTAAAGCCTCCTTTTATAGTTTAAAAATGAAAATGTCATCACTGTACAACGTTGCACTAGCAAAACAAGATATACTCTCATATTGTTTCCTGCTTCGCATATTTATGTCAATATTTGCTCAGCCTGCTAGTTTTAGTATAACGCTACAGCAACTATAAACTCCATATATATTTGTGTCAAGTGCTATTTTTATTGTCATATACGACAAGCGAACTAATGTTTTCTGGAGTTCAATTGTGTATTTTGGCAGACTGGAAGAACAAAAAAAGCCGCTTCGTTAAGTAAGCGGCTTATACCGATTCCAATTTAAATCCTATCTGCCTATCGCGGCTAAGCGCGGGAAAGCGCTTGCTCCGCGTTTCCCGCAGCCGCTCTGTCAGATAGGTTTAAATTTGAAATCGGTATAGGTGCTGCACTCATTTTACCTTTTACATAATGCTTTAACGGCGCTCCCCAACCACACGCCCAAGAAACGAGGATAACAATAAGACACAAAAAGCAACAACGCAAACATAAGAAAACCTAAGGGTTAGCATAGGGATAATACGCAATAACCTAGCAGAGATATATGTAAGGGGCAGATAGAAAAACTGCGATAAAAACCCTATCCACTCACCCCAGTAGCGGACTATTATATGCTCTTGAAGCAAAACTAAAATCAGAGCCAGCCCAGCAGCTGCGTTTAGACATATAAGAAAAGCCCTCTTAGAGTTAACCCACTTAACAGAAACCATGCCCACAACAAACCAAAGCAGCAGAACAAACAGCCCCATAAACCAATGCCAGCCCGCCGGAAATGTATATAACCATACCGTCATTGTCAGCCTATCGGTAATAAACCCCAAAAGAAGGGGCAACACACCAATCAGAACTAAAATTATGCGCATTTTCATATAATCGCCCTTTCTATGCCCTTTCGGTATCCAACATTTCCGGGATAATGGTTTGGGTTTTAATCATTTCCATATAGAAACGGCCGCTGTTTTTTATGGTACGCTGTTGTGTTTCATAATCCACATGCACCAGCCCAAAACGGCTGCTTTCACCTTCGCACCATTCAAAATTATCGGTAAAGCACCAATGATAATATCGGGTTACGGGTAGTTTTGATTTCACTAAGGCACGCAAATGGTCATATATATAGCGGCTGCGGAAGCTGTCTGTATTGTCGCATGTGCCGTTTTCTGTGATATATATGGGGCGCGGTAATATTCTGTGAAGCTTTGCCACACAAGAAACAATACCTCTTGGGTATATCTCCCAACCCAAGTCGTTTACAGGCACATCTGTCTTTGTTCCGTACTTTAGGCCGGTTACTGTTGTACGGGTGTAGTAGTTTAGGGCCAAAAAATCGGAATATTCGCCGGGCTTGATTTTAACGTAGCGCTTCAATGGCGAAGAGAATCGGCCTGTTAGGCAGGCCTTTGCAATAGCACCTTGAAACAGCCAGGCCATTGTCTTTGTGCAGGTTATTTGCCAGGCGCTTTTAGGGTTTTCGGGGGTGAAGATGCGCATATGATGGGCAAAGCCTACTTTTGTATTTGTATAGCCCATTTCGTGGCGCATCTGGTGAATAAGCTGGTAGGCCCGTATGTGGCAGCAGGCCATTATGCTCATCACTTTAAGGGCCGCTTTTGCGCTTTTTTGTCCAGGGGGAAACTCACCTGCGTAGTAGCCCTGTACCGCAAATACATTGGGCTCGTTAATAGTTACATATTCGTCTACCAAGTCCCCAAAGGTACGCACGGCGTATGCCACAAACTTTAGAAATACCGGGATGTTTTCAGGGTTGGCAAAGCCGCCCATTTCCTCAAACCATACTGGATGGGTAAAATGATGCAATGTCAGAAGGGGGGCTATACCTTTTTCCTTCATATATATAATCATCTCCCGGTAATGCACGGCTACACTGCCATCATAAAAGCCGTTTTCCGGTTCCAACCGCGCCCATTCTATGCTAAAGCGGTAGATTTCAATGCCCATTTCGGCCATTATGTCTATATCTTCCCGCCAGCGCCGCCAATGGTCGCAGGCACGGGCCGGATTTGAGCCGTCTTTTATATGGCCCTTTTCGTACCACTCGCTCCAGGTGTGGCGTATTCCCCCGCCTTCTATTTGCGTAGCCGCAGAAGCTACACCTAACTGCATTGTGAGTTTCATTTGGCTTCCTCTTTTCTAATGCGTACAGCCACTGCCATATTTGCAAGGGCCAATACCCCCGCAAACACAAATACATACTGGGGTCCAAATTCGCTCCATATAAAACCGCTTAATATGGCGCTTACAATACTAACAATGTGGTCAATGGCCATGCCGGAGGCTAAGGTAGGGGTCACATCCTCCGGCACTATAGCAATAGAGCGCATGTAAATAGAACGCACCATTCCAAACTGTATGGTCATGCGGTCAAGTAGATTAACAAACACGGCCAGCGCAACAAAAGAAGTTATGCCAAACAACGCACCACCGGTCACACCTGCGCCAATGGCGCCGTATCCCAAGTAAATCAGCAAAAACGCCGATGTCTCGATTATCATAATCTTCCCCGTGCCAAAGCGGTCTATCCAGCGGCCTACAGCGGGTATAAAGAATATCCCTATGGCAGAACCTGCAATCATAAGCAAGGCCATGCGGTCTGCCCCAAAGTCCAAAAGTTCTATAAGTACCCATGGCCCATACACATACATAATCTGCTTTCGCGCCCCAAAAAGAAATGCAAGGATATAAAACTTCCCATACCTTTTGTTAAAAACAAACCGCGATTTTGCAGCCTTAACATCCTGGGTATGGTTCCTCATATATATCAGCAAAAAAAGAATAATTGTTAGCAGAATACCGGCAATAACAAAAATGGTAATAACAGGTGTTGTAAATGAGAATACTCCCCTGCTAAAGCCAAAAAACACAATAATTGCAGCCATCATTGAAAAGGCGGTTCGAAGCCCGTTAAAGCGCCCCATAACCGTTCCAAAATCGCCCTTCCTTGCAAGGGACATGCCCATACTGTCGTAGATTGGGAAAAACATATGCATCCCCAAGGAGTTGATAAATAAAAAAATCAGCATAACATTAAAGCTTGGCGAACCAAGCCCCAACACAAATATCCCAACAATGCTAAACACATGTGCAATAATTGCCAGCCTTATATTGCCCATAAAGGCCAGCCCCGACACAATAAGTACACTTATTACCCCCGGCATTTCACGGGGAAACTCAATAAGCCCCCTCTGGAAGGCATCTACATCGTAGGCGTCGCGAAAATAGTTTGACATAACGCTGTCAGATAGCCCCAAGGCCAGGCCGCTTAAAGAAACTATTACCATGAAAATTATGGTTGCCTTGTCATTTGATTTTGTCATCATTGTCTCCTATCGTGCCATTGCGGGCAGCTCCGTCACCAGCCGAGCATGAAAATCGCTTTTATCGGTATCATCAAAACCGGAAAAAAGGTTTACCATTTGTATCAAAACCCAAGTAAGCCTTTATCGGTATCATCAAAACTGGGCGGGTTGGGTATTTTTGTATTATTTTTTGTTGAATAAAATACAACTCCTGTATGATATCGCGGATTATAAGGATTTACAATGATTTGTTTTACCTGGGTTTACATGTATAATTTCGTATGACTTTGATGCCGCCTACAAAAGAAAGGGATTAGCTTATGAACAAAGCCCCAGAACTGCCAAACACAGCCTTTAGCAATGACATATACAAGATTGTGCTAAGTAAGCCCGCTAGCGCAAACACCAGCCAATATGATAGCGATAATATTATCCAACACGAACCCCGTGCATATGTCCGGGCCGAAGCAAAGCGTAGCGGCAATAAGTTCCAGCTAAGTATGTACACAAAAAAGCAGGTTTTTCACAGCAATTTTTCCGCAAGCGAATTAAAGCCCGTAATAGACGGGCTCTTCGGTGTCTTGTTCCTACAGTATCACGCATGGGACACAGAGAATGAGTATTCTGCAAAAATCAGCAAAAAAGGAAAAGTTCTGGCTTCCCGCAAAAAAGCCACAAGCAAGCCCCGTACAGAAAACTTTGTTACAGGCAGCTTCGACAGGCAAAAGAACCATATATTAAAAGAAGGGGAGCATATCCCGGCGCTAGAGGACATGGGTATATTCACCAAAGAAAACAAGGTTGCCACAGGAATGCGCGACAAATTCAACCAGATTAACCGTTTCCTAGAGTTGCTGGCAGATGAAACCGCCCCTGCTGATATCCCGGAAGGCAAAACGGTAAACATCATAGATTTTGGCTGCGGGAAATCATACCTGACATTTATGCTATATCATTATTTCACCACTATGCGTAAACTTTGTGCCAATATTTGCGGCTTAGATTTAGACGCAAGCATAGTCCAGGCCTGTACCTCTGCCGCAAAAAAGTACGGCTATGAGCGGTTAAATTTTATACAAGGGGACATAGGTACCCAAGTAACGCCTCCGATAAGCAGTTGGGGAGAGCCCAACACTTTTAACATAGTAATCAGCTTACATGCCTGCAATACCGCCACAGATTATGCCCTATATAACGCCGTAAAATGGAAATCCGATTTAATTTTTGCCGTGCCCTGCTGCCAGCACGAACTAAAACAGCAGATGAAGCCCCGAAGTTTGTCTCTTTTTAACCGTTACGGCATTATCAAAGAGCGGGTTGCGGCCCTGGCCACCGATGCAATACGGGCCAACTTACTTGACTATTGCGGTTACAAAACACAGATTATCGAGTTTGTTGATATGGAACATACGCCAAAAAACCTGCTAATTCGTGCCAGACGGCGCGCCGAAAAAGGTAGATTTATTGCATGGGATGAAATTGAAAAGGTGCTCCATGAGTTTTCATTCGAGCCTACGCTGCTAAAACTACTGCGCGAGGGCGGGCATTTGCCTGATGTTCGTAATGTGCATCAGTAAATATTTTTGCATTATTGATTTTTACGCGAGATGCATTAATGGCATTATGGCATTCCCATAATAAAAAAACCCTTGCATACTTTATATGGGATATGCTATAGTATCCCTCACAGGGCATTGGCGCAGCTGGGAGGACGAGTTGGTCGGTAAGCACCCCGAAAGTTTACACTCAAGTGAATGGCATTCTTCCTCCGAGTAAATGGCATTCTACAAAAAGCAATAAATATCCATAATTGGAAAATCTGGGGGCGTGGCGCAGTTGGGAGCGCGCTTGAATGGCATTCAAGAGGTCAGGGGTTCGACTCCCCTCGTCTCCA
>Ga0123355_10009141_pt1 | contig 15033 bp, 13 predicted proteins | sample TergutEmb28metaG_3_FD_89872 | JGI IMG/M metagenome (GOLD analysis project Ga0123355, IMG submission 89872) | Embiratermes neotenicus P1 segment gut microbial communities from Petit-Saut dam, French Guiana - Emb289 P1 | ecosystem: Host-associated > Arthropoda: Insects > Digestive system > Gut ...
ATCAATAAATCGTTGGAACTCCAAAAGCCAATTCGCAATAGGGCTGAGGAAGAGGACTTTATAACGACAGATGAAGACCCCCACGATGAAAGTTACGAAATCTCCGAAAAACGACTTAAACTAGAAAAATATCGAGGGGCTTTGAAAATTTTGCTTGAACATGCTAAAAATGGCGGTACCAGCTTGCATAAGTTGAAGCTAGAATTATCTGATGCTGAGCTAGCAGCCCTGTTGCCGACTGTCGGTATTTTTAAAGAAATCATGTTAGATTTGTTGCAAGAGGGTGAAATTGATGTAGAGGCTTGGCGACGAGAGCAGGAAGAAAGCTTCGTTTTTGAATCATTTGATTTCCGTTTAAGTCACTTATTGCTAGATATTTTATCCTCAGAAAAACTATGGCGTCCTCTCAAAAAGATCTCGATTTATAAAGTGGGTAGCGTTCACATTGAAGAAGAAAGCACTGTCACCTTCTGCGGAATCTTAGGAGATGATGGTCGCTTAAAAACCATTAGTTGTTCAAATGTCATTATTGAGGCGGTGTAATGTGCAGTTTTCATTAGAAGAAATTAAAACAAGTCAGCAGATTTTTTTCAGGCTTCTTGAAGTTCAGAAGATTTCTGAGGATCGTGACCGAGAGTTGTATTATGCTTATACAGGCTCGGATATTGTTTATCACTTAGTGCGGCAGCAGGCATCTGTTGCTAATTGTCAAATTGAGCGATATGGAGATGGGATTTATTTGATCCCTAATGTAGACAATGAAGTTTTAGGATTCTCGAAGCGAGAACTTAAGGCAAAATTATGTCGCTCGGGAGCTACTGATAAGGATTTCTATTTATCCCAATTTGTGGTGCTGACGTTGCTAGTGGAATTTTATGATAGTCAAGGGGCAAGTAGTAAATCTAGAACTTTTATGCGAGTAGGGGATTTGCAGAACTTGATCTCTGAACGGCTAAAAGAAGGTGCTGCCGCATATTCAGAAGATGAACAAGCATCCGCAGGCATTGCTTTTTCTAATATGTTGGAGGCCTTTGCTGCTTTAAAAAGCGATGAGCGGGGCAGTCGAGCGAAAACGACTAAAGAAGGTTTTTTGCATCACATTTTTAAATTCTTACAAGAACAGGAATTAATTCACTATATTGAAGTCGATGAAATGATCAAAACGACAGATAAACTAGATCGGTTTATGGACTTCAATTTATTAAATAAAAACTATTTCCACCGAGTTTTGAATGTATTGGGAGTGAGCGAAGATGAGCAGGATTAATCGAATTCGGATGATAAACCTAAACTACAATAATGATCGCTGTCGAATTGATGATGAATTATTTAACCTTGCCGAAGAAAATACTCTTTTTTCCTTGCGAAATGGCGGTGGCAAGTCCGTTTTAGTCCAAATGTTGATGGCTCCTTTCGTTGGGAAAAGGCATCGTGATATGCCAGATCGTCCTTTCGCTAGCTATTTTAGCACGCATCATCCAACTTTTATTTTAGTGGAATGGTGCTTGGATAATGATGCTGGCTATGTGATGACTGGGATGATGGTAAGGCAGGCTCAAAGTGTTAAAGATGATGAAAACCCTCGCGAATTGGATCTCGTTAATTTTATTTATGAATATACTGAGGAAAATGACATGGACATCAAGCATTTTCCTGTTATAAGTCGTCAGGGAGCTGAAAAATCTTTAAAAAATTTCCGTACCTGTCGGAAGTTGTTTGATGGCTGGAAGCAGGACATGAAATTGAAATTTGATTTTTATGATTTAAATAATCCTCCAAGAAGGCGAGCATATTTTGGGCGTTTAGAGCAGTATCAGATTTATACTAAGGAATGGGAATCAATCATTAAGAAAGTCAATCTCAAGGAATCCGGTTTGTCTGATCTTTTCAAAGAAGCAAAAGACGAAAAAGGTCTCGTTGAAAAATGGCTTATTCCAACTGTTGCCGATAAACTAAATAAAGAAAAGGATCGGATTGCTGAATTTCAAAGCCTCATGTCTAAGTACATCTATGGTTATAAAGAGCAGAAGTCAAAATATGAACGAAAAGATCGGATTCTTAAATTTGAAAGCGAAACTAAACCGTGGCTTGTTCTCGAAGAACAATTACAGGAAAACGAAACCCTTTCTGAGTCTTTCCGCCTTGATTTGGCGATGTTATTTAACGCTTTGGGGCTACTAATGGAGGAAACACGCTCGCATCAGGAAAATCTTAACCACCAAATCACCAAGTTTGAAGCAGAAATTACAAATATCAATTACGAAGAAAAATCGCTAGAAATTTATGAATTGCAAGATGAAATTGAACAAGTCGAAAATCGTTTAGAATGGGAAGAAGAAGAGCTAGCAAATGTAAATTCTGAGCTTGAGCAGGCAAAAAGAGATAGTCATTGTCTTGAAGCCAAGCGAATTGATGAAAAAGTAGAGGCACATTCCCAAGATGTGCAAGAGTATGAAAACCGAATTGCCAATGCTAAGAAGAAAGGTGATGAGCTGATTCCTCACAAGAATAATCTTGGTTTTACAATCCGCCACCGCTTAGAGAATCAGCAAATCTCGCTCGCTGAGGAAATTTCTGAACTTGCACAGCAAATACAAAAGAATAAAACTAGAAACAATGAGGAGAAAATAGCCGAGGATCTTCTTGCAAGTAAACTGATCGAACTTAATCGTGAAGAAAGCAGTCTTAAGATGAAGCTTACGGCTTTTGAAGAAGCTGAAAAACAGATGAATGATCAGTTTCAAACGAATTACTACCGCAACCTTGAAGGGGAATATGAACCGAAGTTCCTCGATTTTGAACACCAGACATTAGAAGATAAAAAGCAGAGCATTATAAAGGAAAAAAAGCAATTAGCTGGTTCTATCCAGAACATGGAAGAAGAAAATCATAAATTAGGTCGAGATCTCCAAGATTTGCACCAATTAGACGGGCGCTTGCAAGTTGAACAAGATACTGTTAAGAAGCATCTTGAGGATTTAGATACACAGATGTCCCAGCGGCGAGAGATCTTACCATATATAGATTTTTATGAAGCTGACTTGTTAAATCAAGAAAAGATACTGGCTGCTTTCCAAGATTTGATCGCGAAAGAAAATGACAGCTTTAATAAACAGAGGCGATGTGTGGATGCTTTAAATCTTGAGTATAATAAAATCAAATCTGGTCGCATGAGCGAATTTTCAAAGGGTTTTTTAGAGAAGTTAGAGAAATTGGGTATCCATTACTTAGAAGGTATGCAGTGGCTTAAGCGAAATAAAAAGACCGAGAAACAAAACCAGACTTTAGTAGCAGCAAATCCCCTTATTCCTTATAGTCTTATTATTTCAAAGCAGGATTTTATCCGTTTGCAAAATAGTGTTATTGATGTTTTTACAAATAGCCCTGTTCCAATTATTATTAGGGAAAACTTAGAAACACCTCTAGCTGAATCTGTATTAATTAGGGCTGATCATGCTTATTTCTATGTCCTTTACGATGGTAGACTTTTAAATTCCAAGCATCTAGCAGAAATTCTTGCGACGAAGGAAAAAACATTGCAGGAAGAAAGCGAGAATTTGACTGAAAAAGCAGCAGAAATTGAGTTTCTCCGTAGTAAGGAATCATTGGTTCGTCACCAAACCTTAACTGAGACCAAATACAAAGCCACCTCAAAAAAGAGGGGAGACATTGAGAAAGAAATTCAGGAAAATGGGCAAAATTTGACATCCCTTCATAGCAAGCAGGAAGAAATTCGCATAAATATTGAAAAAGCTAACCGAAAAGTAAGTGGATTAGAATCTAAAAGTTTGCACATCGCCAACCAGTTAGTCGCGCTAAAAGATTTAGCTTCCAAGTATGAAACCTTTTTAAATAGTAAGCAAGAACTACTCCAAACAGTAGGGTTAATCAAGGAAACCGAAGTTGCTATAAAAGCAGTTAAGAAGAATATTTCTCAAACCCTCTCTCAGATTGACCAACAACGCGGTCTCGAGTACGAACTACGAAGTAAAGCGGAGCGCCTAAAAGATGAGCTGATGGAATTTTTGATCTATAAAAATGGTGAAATTATTGAAAAAGATTTAGATGATTTAAAGGCTGAATATCGAGCTATTTTATCGAAAATTAGTGGAGATCTCCTGCACCTGGAAACCGAACTCCAAAAAGCTAATAAGCATTACGAAGATGAATCAGATCATCTTATTAGTCATTTAAAAAACTATAACCTTGTAGATAGTGACTATAAGGAATTAATTTATGCTGACTATAAACGCGAAAATTCACTTGAAAGAATCCGTTCTTTTGAGGCTGAATCAGTAAGGATACAAAAAATTGTCCGTGAAACAGACCGCGAGAAGGTAGCCCTATCGGAAAAGTTAAAGTTGAAGCTTGAATATTTATTTGAACATTTCAAAACTGAGGAGATTATGCCTAAGCTTAAAATTGTCAAACGGGCTTACAAAGAAGAAATCGCAGAAATAAACAGAAATATTAAATTGGCTCAGCAAGAAGAGAAGCGATTATCCCAACATTTTAATCTTCTTTTGGAGAATAAAGGACAATTATCGGCTTTTGAAAATCCTAAGGTGGATGTGAGCCTTGAGATGATTGAAGAGTTAAAGGTGTTAGATAAAGAAGGTTGGCGACATAAGCGCGGCAATCTCGTTCGTGACTTTCATGAATTAGAAAGAACTGCTGGGAGTTTGCGCCGAGAAATTTCCAACTTATCTGCTCGCATCTTGAGACTGGATGAGTTTGAAGAGGATTTCTTTAAATTACCTTTAACGACTTTATATGATTTACAAGTTAAACCTCATGGCTTTTTAGAGCAATATCAGATTATTATAGCATCTTTTAAAAATATGTTAGAAAAGTTAGAAATTGACATTTCGATCAATGAAAAAGAAAAATCTAGCCTCCTTAATTTATTTTTGGATTACTTAGCGGAGGTTCACAACAACCTTGGTCAAATTGATAAAAACTCTAGAATTACCATTCGTGAGCGCAACTTGCAAATGCTGAAGGTGAAGCTGCCTGATTGGGAAAATCAGGAAGAAGTCTATTTCATTAGGTTGGAAGAGTTTATCATGAACTTGGCTAACCGCTGCCTTGAATTGATTGAAGCTAATGAAAATATTGAAAATGAAATCAGCCGTCAAATCAAAACTATCCAACTTTATGATGCTGTTGTTGGTACATCAACAGTCGAAATCAAGCTCTATAAAATCGAAGCTGACCGTGAGTTTCAGATCAATTGGGACAGTGTTGCTAAGAACTCAGGCGGAGAAGGCTTTCTTTCGGCATTCGTTATTTTATCCAGCCTCCTTTCTTACATGAGACGAGATGATTCTGATTTATTTGCCACTGGTGAAGAAGGCAAAGTCTTGTTAATGGACAATCCCTTTGCCCAGACAAATGCCGCCCATTTATTAAAACCACTTATAGAGTTGGCAAAGAAAAATAATACTCAGCTTATTTGTCTGTCTGGATTAGGTGGCGATTCGATTTACAGTCGCTTTGAAAACATTTACTCCTTATCCTTAAAGCCTTCCAGTTTACACAAAGGTAATGAACTTTTAAAAAGCGAACACATCAAAGGCGACTTTGAAATTATCACGCCAGCAAGAATTCACGTCCAGGAGGAACAAATCTCTCTTTTCTAAAATAGGGGGCAGCAGAGATCTAAAAGATTTGTTGCACCCCACCAACGCTCTTCGAGATTACTTTTACAATCTAAAGGATAAAAAATAATAAGGAGTTGATGGTTTTGAACTTAGAGCTAGATTTAACATCAGAAGAAATTCATCTTATCAACGGTGTTTTAGCAAAGGATGGAGAGACGTTAGAAGAAGCATTCATGAGTTTTATTCGACTCAAGATAGCAAGCTCTGAACAGTCAAAATATCCGAAAATGGAAAACTCACATGTGCAAAAAATTATTGCGGATGTGGATGAAACTGGATCACTGGTTATCCCTGACACAGCTCCTGATCATGTAAAGGATTGGGTTCGTAATGGTCAGTTATTTTAAGTGCCATAATTGTTAATTTGCCCCAACATCTTACCACAAAAAAAGGCTTCTCCACAGGGAGAAACCTTTTTAAAGTCGTAAATTTTTATTTTCTATTGAGCTAATTCATAAATAGCCTTTGCATCCTTAGCTACAATTGGAGTGAATCCACCTATTGACTCATGACCTGTCATTAAGCTTGTAACCATCTCATCAATTTGATCAGTTGGTAACTCAGCATCAGAGAATCTAATTGGCATGTTAATATCCTGATAAAATCTCTCCAATTCAGCAATTCCTGCAAGGACAGTTTCTTCTAAATTATTTGTATTTACTTCAATATCGAAGACCCTGTTTGCAAATTGGGCAAAGAATGGAATGTCATTTTTGTAGACATGTTTCATCCAAGCAGGGACAATAATACTTAACCCAGCGCCATGAGCTACATCATAGAATCCACTTAATTCATGTTCGATCATATGACTTGACCAATCGCCACCACGTCCTAGTCCTAACCAGTCATTATGAGCAACCATACCTGCTAACATAATTTCAGCACGCAGTTCATAATTATTAGGATCTTTGAAGATTTTGCGTCCTAATTCTACAATAGATTTCATCGTTGCTTCACATAAACGAGCTGTATAAATATCGTGACATTCTGTTGTGAAATAGCGTTCAACAACATGGGCAAACATATCTGAAAGTCCACATGCTGTTTGATAATCTGGTAATGTATAAGTTAATTCAGGATTTAAAATTGAGAATACTGGACGTAATCCAGAATGTCCATATGCGCGCTTGGCATTGTTTTTTTCATCGGTGATAACTGACGAGGAACTAGCCTCACTACCAGCTGCTGGAATCGTTAAAACTGTTGCAACTTTTAAGAACTTTTCCGGAGCAAGGTTTTCTTTTGTGTATAGATCCCAGAAATCACCATCATAATGAACACCAGATGCAATGGCTTTTGCCGAGTCGATAACTGAGCCGCCACCAATAGCTAAAATGAAATCAATGTCTTCTTTTTGGCAAATCTCAATCCCTTTATAAACTAATTCAGCACGTGGGTTTGGCTTAACACCGCCTAGTTCGACAAATTCTACTCCAGCCTCATTTAACGATGCGACAACACGATCAAATAAACCAGATGACTTTGCTGAGTTGCCACCGTAATGTAGTAATACCTTTTTCGTGTGCTTTGCTAATTCTGCACCGACTTGTTCCTCAGTATTTTTACCGAAGATAATTTTTGTTTCATTTTGATAATCGAAGTTTAACATATGAATCGCCTCCTGTAATTTAACTCAGAAAGAGTATATCACAAATTCTACCTATTAAACAACTGTTTTTATCATTTTAAACAATCTTTTTTAATATTACACCTAATTTGCGGTGATGGAAACTAAGAAAGCGCTCAAGCATCAAATCCACTCCCTCACATTCGGCCATTTCGCTGTTTCTAAGCAAGCACTACAAAGCCCACTCATAAATCGCTTTTGCATCCTCAGCCCCAATCGGCACAAATCCACCAAGGGACTCACGTCCTTTCATCAAACTCGCAGCAAGTTCATCAATTTGATCAATTGGCAACTCAGCATCAGCGAAGCTAATTGGCATGTTAAGATCCTGATAGAACCTCTCAAGTTCAGCAATTCCCGCAAGAGCAGTTTCCTCTAAATTATTTGTGTTAATTTCAATGTCAAACACCCTATTTGCAAATTGGGCAAAGAAAGGAATGTCATTTTTATAAACATATTTCATCCAAGCAGGGATGATAATGCTTAACCCAGCCCCATGAGCTACATCGTAGAAACCACTTAACTCATGCTCGATTTGATGACTTGCCCAATCGCCACCACGTCCTAATCCTAACCAGTCATTATGAGCCACCATCCCTGCTAACATAATTTCAGCACGCAAGTTATAATTATTAGGATCGTTAAAAATCTTGCGTCCCAATTCTACAACTGACTTCATCGTGGCTTCACACAAACGAGCAGTAAAAACATCATGACGCTCCTGGGTGAAATAGCGTTCAACAACATGAGCAAACATGTCTACAAGTCCACATGCTGTTTGATAATCTGGTAATGTATAAGTTAACTCAGGGTTTAAAATTGAGAATATTGGACGAAATTTAGGATGCTTAAATCCGCGCTTAACATTGGTTTTTTCATCGGTGATGACTGATGAAATACTAGCTTCACTGCCAGCTGCTGGAATCGTTAAAACTGTTGCAATCCTCAAAATTTCTGCAGGAGGTGTGGCGCCTTTTGTATATAAATCCCAGAAATCGCCATCGAAATTAACACCGACGGCAATTGCTTTAGCTGAGTCGATTACGGAGCCGCCGCCAACAGCTAAAATAAAATCGATGTTTTCTTTGCGGCAAATTTCAATCCCTTGATAAATCAAATCAGTACGGGGATTTGGCTTGACGCCGCCTAGAGGAACAAACTCAACTCCGGCTTCAGTTAGTGATGCGACAATTTTATCATATAAACCAGTTGCCTTTGCTGAGGCGCCTCCGTAATGCAGTAATACCTTCCCATACTTTTTTAATTCTGCCCCAACTTGCTCTTCAGTACCTTTACCGAAGATAATTCTTGTTTCATTTTGATAATCGAAGTTTAACACATGAACCGCCTCCAAAATATAATTAGGTAGGGTCGACGCGAGGTTACAAATAGAGTAAAAATCTGTCATTTTGACTTGAGTCGACGATGCCTAGAATAATTATACCACAACTTCTTATTTTTAGACATTTTTTTTCCCTTTTTACTTAATCTTTGATAACTTTTTGCTTGACATTTCAAAACTGGTAGGTTATAATTAATTTTGGTTATTAGCAATCACATTAAAAGAGTGCTAAAAATTTAAAGAGGTGAATAATAAATGAAACAATTTCAAACAGAATCAAAACGAGTTCTAGAGCTGATGATCAATTCAGTATATAAAAATCGGGAGATTTTTTTACGTGAATTAATCTCTAATGCCAGCGATGCCATTGATAAGATGTATTATAAATCCTTGACCGATGAGAACTTAACCTTCAACACAAGTGATTACTATATTAAAATCACGTCTGATGAAGATGCACGTACGATAACAATTGAAGATACCGGGATCGGGATGAATGCTTCAGATATGGAAGAAAATCTTGGCGTTATCGCCAATAGTGGATCATTCAAATTTAAATCCGAAGAAAAAATCGAGGATGATCACGAAATTATCGGGCAGTTTGGCGTCGGTTTCTACTCAGCATTCCTAGTGGCGAATAAAGTCGAAGTATATTCAAGACTAGCTGGAGATGATACAACTAATAAATGGACATCTGAAGGTGCAGAAGGTTATACTATCGAAAAATCAGATGAGGATATTACAGGCACAAAAATCATCTTAACCCTAAAAGAAAGTACAGATGAAGAAGATGATAATTACGATGAGTTCTTAGAAACACATAATTTACGCCGAATCATCAAAAAATATTCTGACTTCATTAGATACCCAATCAAACTAGATATTACGACTAGCAAGCTAAAAGAGGGTAGCGAAGATGAGTACGAAGATGTAACCGAAGAACAAGTGATTAATTCACAAATCCCAATTTGGAAGAAAAATAAAAATGAGCTAACAGAAGAGGACTATATAAACTTCTACCAAGAAAAACATTTTGGGTTTGAACAACCGTTCGCCCATACGCATATTTCTGTCGATGGGAACGTTTCCTACAATGCCATTCTATACGTACCAGGAAGCGCTCCGTATGGCTTTTACACAACTGATTATAAGAAGGGGTTAGAGTTATATTCAAGTGGCGTTTTAATCATGGAAAGGTGCGAAGATTTATTACCTGATTACTTCAATTTCGTTAAGGGGATTGTCGATTCTGAAGATTTATCTTTAAATATCTCACGAGAGGTCTTGCAAAATGATCGCCAATTGACATTGATTGCAAAAAATCTCCAAACAAAAATCAAGAATGAATTAGCGAAATTAATGAAAAATGATTTTGAAAAGTACGTAGAGTTTTATGAGGCATTTGGTCGAGTCCTAAAATTTGGTGTTTATTCTGACTTTGGCACCAATAAAGAAGTGCTCCAAGATTTACTAATTTTTGAATCATCTCATGAGGATAATTATACTTCTTTGGCTGATTATGTAGAACGTATGGTCATTGATCAAGATGCTATTTATTATGCAACTGGTGAGAGTAAGGAAAGAATTAAACGGTTACCGCAGACTGAGGCGTTGTTGGATGCAGGGTACGAAGTTTTGTATTTTACTGATGACATCGATGAGTTTGCAATTAAAATGCTACTCGCTTACGATGAGAAGTCATTTAAGCCGGCTGCTGATTTTAAAGCGGAAGGGAATAAAGAAGAAGATAAAAAGGCAAATGAAGATTTTAAAGACATTTTCGAGGCAATGAGTTCGCAACTTGACGGAAAAGTCTCGGAAGTGCTTGCTGCAACTAGACTAAAGAACCATCCTGTTGCCTTAGGAAGTAAGGGAGAAATTTCAATTGAGATGGAGAAAGTATTGAACGCAATGCCTCAGGCGGATGAAGTGCAAGCAGAAAAAGTACTTGAAATCAATACGAATCATGAGGTGTTTACAGCACTTCAAGCAGCGCAAACAGGTGATGAGGAAAGGTTTAAATTATTAACTAATGTTCTTTACAATCAAGCACGCTTAATTGAAGGACTAGATGTTGAAGATCCAGTTCAATTTGCCCAAGATGTAAGCCAATTAATGATTTAGAGAGCAGCATGTAACAGCTGAGATACCAAATTTGGGGTCTCAGTTTTTTATTTGCGAAGTTTTGGTGTTTACTATACAGTGCCCCAGGTAAATCCCCCATATAAGTTGTATTTTAGAAGTGGACGTTTTTTTGTCCACTTCTAAAATACAACTCTGTAAGGCGAAAGCCGCGCAAGATGAGAGAATATTTCTTAAGCAGTGATTTTGCAAATCTTAAGCGAGATCCCAATCTGATCACCGAAAGGGCAATCCTAGGCACGCAAGCAGTGACTTTTGGTGTTTAACTTTTATCTGACAAAAGTAGACATAATTTGACAAAATGGTTGTAATATGATAAATTTATATATAGCTATTTTAAAATTTATATAGATAGAAAGGTTGTTTCAGAAATGGATGAGCATACAAGAAGAGATGAGCACACAAAAACAGCTGGATCGCTAGAGTTGAATGAATTGTCAGATTTGGATGATGGGTCATTAGAAATAGATGATAGGTCGTCAGAAATAGATGATGGGTCGTCAGAAATAGATGATGGGTCATCAGAAATAGATGATGAGTCGGCAAAATTAGCTGGTTTATCAGAAGTTGATGAATCGCCAAAGGTGACTAAATATTCAAAAATGGATGAACATACGAGAGCAAGATATGAAAAATGGAAACGGAATCGAATCAAGAAGCGAATCATATTGCCAGGAGTTGGGATATTATGCGTGTTTATTTTGGTGTGGTTTGTGATTGAAGCGAGTGGAAGTGGGGGGGATGTTACGGAAAGTATTGAAGAAAGTGTTGAGGAATCATATGCTGCAAAACTAGCAGATAGAGCTGAATTTGAATCTTCTCAAATTGAAAAGAACGATCCTATTATTTATTTATTTAATTCACATCCACGTGAGAAGATTGGCTCGTATTATTATAATCAAACTGTTGGCGATATGAATATTGTTGAAATAACCCATATACTAGCAGAGCACCTTGAATCTTATGATGTATCAACACTAGTTGAACAACGTTGTGTAGATACTATACTACGTGAAAATAACTGGAAATTTAATATGTCCTATTCTGTTTCAAGAGACTTTCTTCAAGATGTAATGAATCGTTATCCGAACCTAGAATTTTTTGTTGATATCCATCGTGATGGTATTCCACACGAGTATGCAACAGTTGAAATTGATGGTGTGAACTATGCCCAAATTTTGTTTATAATAGGACTTGATAATCCAGTTGGCTATGATGCTAATTATGCAGGTGCAATAGATTTGCATTACATGCTAGAAGAACGAAAACCTGGTATTTCACGGAGAGTTTACTTTAGCGGTAATTCATCAACTAAAAATGGTGTTTACAATCAAGATCTTTCACCGATGGTGCAATTAATTGAGATTGGCACGGTCACTAGTACAGTTGAAGAAGTCCTCCTTACAACTGAAATCTTAGCAGAAGTCTTAGCAGAGTATGTTTTACAATTAAATGAGGATTGAGTAAGCTATACTGGCGAGCGCCTATCTACTACATTTTATGACACTCACCAGTATACTAGAAAAGTTTGACTAACGAATTTCTTTCTCCAAAACCAGTTCTCAAATTGTTTAAAGTATGATATAATAAGAACACTTAATTTGTTTGGGAGGTAGAATATAATGGGAATGACAGACAAACAATTTAATTTACTCCTTAGACTTTTGATTAAGCAATTAGAAGATGCATGTACAAAAGATGATAAAAATTTAATTATCGAACAGATAATGGAAATTGTCGATGCTCTACAAAAATCACTTGAGGATTAAAAAAATAATAAGAGGTGAGCGGTTGTGGCAGTAAAATATTACAAAGTTAGTACAACAGAAGATGGGCATATTGCAATTAATGCTCAAAGTTTTAAAGTAATGGCACGTGGTGCACTTGCTGAGATTAAGGGGATTTGTAAAACATTTGAAATCATAGCGCCATCTATCACAGAAAAGTTCAATAACAAAAAACATCGTAGTGGCGTTGAGGTAGAATTTGAAAATGATGGTGTTGTAATTGATGTTTATTTAAGTATCCAAGTTGGACAAAAAATTATAGAAGTTGCCGAGAATGTCCAAAGGGCAGTTCATGAAATGATTGAAAACATGACATCAATGAAAGCCAAAGCGGTTTATGTACATGTGGTTGACGTTAATTTTGAGTAGATGATACCACAGTTCTGTAAAGCTAATAAGCATAGCATTCTCTAAAATTGGTGGAGAATGCTGTTTGTATGTAAATAAATGATAGAAAATTTTAGGAGGAAATTAAATGGTTTTTGACAAGTTAAAAGATATTATTAAAGATGAATTAGGGTTTGAAATTGACAGTTTAACGATGGAATCAACACTTGAAGATATGGGTGCAGATTCATTAGATGCAGTTGAATTGATCATGGCGATTGAAGAAGAATATGATCTTGAAATTGCTGAAGCTGACGCACAAGAATTTAATAGCTTAGGCAATATTGTTTCTTACATTGAATCTAAGATTTAACAAAAAGCGTCATAAAAGGAAGAGACCATGATGGATGAGACTAAGAAAATATCACAAGAAGAAACAAAAGCAATTTTAAATGATTTATTCGTTGATATCTTTAATCAAGTTCTTGCTTTAGAGAAAAAGATTTTTGAGCAAGACAAAAATTTTCGTGATATTAGTATAACGGAAACTCACGTACTTGAAGCGATTCGTAAATGTGAGCCACCAACAATGGGTACAATTGCAGCAAAGTTGCAAATCACACCCGGGACATTGACATCATCAGTAAATAAACTAATTGATAAAGGGTATGTCAATCGTCATCGTAGTGAGATTGATCGCCGCATTGTGACCCTCAGTTTGACGGAAAAAGGTGAATCAGTTTTTCAGCTTCATGAGGAATTTCATCGTGATTTAGTTGAAGCAGCTGTTGCAGATTTAGAAAATCGAGATGATCTAAAAAAGGCTTTACAAAGCATGCACAGATTCTTTCAAAAGATCAAAGATAAGTATTAGCTAGAGGTTAGAGATTAGAGGTAGGTAGTTAGAAAATGAAAAAGCAATCCAGCCTCCAACTTCTAACCTCTAACCTCTAGACAGGGTGGTTTCAAATGGTACAAGACATGAGAAAGCTTAGAAGGAAGAAAGAACGGCGCTTTCTGACGCCACTTTTATTTATTTTAAATCTATTTTTATGGGGAAGTGCCATTCATTTATGGATGCAAGATGTTGATGCGCCACCACAAACGGTAAATAGCCCTGCAGCTGCGACAGTGGTTGGTATACCAGAAGTGACATCGCCAGCTACTGTTTATAATTTTACAACATTAACTTATGAAGATGTTGATTTGCATCTGCAGAGCAACCATGCCTTGCTGGTTAATTTGGATACCGGTGAGATTTTGTTTGATCAACGTGGGCGGGAACGAGCTTATCCAGCTTCTGTAACCAAGATAATGACGGTATTAGTAGGTCTTGAGCATGCACACAGCGAGGAGCTAGTTGTCTATGCAGATTTTGATGCACTTTTACAAGAAAATGCAGCGATAGTGGGATTCACATTCGGTGAGACTAGATCCTTGTCAGAAGTTTTACATGCTACGATGTTATCTTCAGGTGCAGATGCAACGACAACACTTGCGTATCATGTAGCTGGTTCCTATCCAGCTTTTGTTGACTTAATGAATGAAACGGCACAGCGGTTAGGGATGCATGATACTCACTTTATGAATGCCTCTGGATTACATCATTATAATCACTATACAACCGCCTATGATATAGCAATATTACTTGAGTATGCATTAGATCACATGTATTTTAAAGAAATATTTACAAGGCAATCATACCCATTTATAAATTCAGAAGGTTATGAGCAGTTCATGTATTCGACAATGTTTCTTAGCATGACGACGCCACTTTTTAATGGTGGTGAAATACTAGGTGGCAAGACTGGCTATACAACGCCAGCAGGACTATGTCTGGCTAGTATTGCAACTAATGGTACGAATGAGTTTGCCCTAATTACATTTGGAGCTCCTCCTAGTGGACATGTTGGGCATATTAGTGATGCATTTGCAGTGTACGAATATTTTTTCAATATGGAATGAATGTAGCACAAAACAGGTTATCCGCGACTATTTAAGTCAAAAATGACCTGTTTTTATTATACTGGCGAGCGCCACAAAATATAGTATCTAGGCTGTCTTTTGACTGCAATACTTCATCGACTCCTTCTCACGTACCTCCTTGGTACGCCTCGTCGTCGTCTCTTCGTCTTACAGCCAAAA
>Ga0123355_10009142_pt1 | contig 15033 bp, 12 predicted proteins | sample TergutEmb28metaG_3_FD_89872 | JGI IMG/M metagenome (GOLD analysis project Ga0123355, IMG submission 89872) | Embiratermes neotenicus P1 segment gut microbial communities from Petit-Saut dam, French Guiana - Emb289 P1 | ecosystem: Host-associated > Arthropoda: Insects > Digestive system > Gut ...
CGACTTAGTGGTATTTTTGAGGCGTGTGGTGTAGTGCCATGGCTGTGCAGGCGGTCAGATCCGGTTGGCTGGTTGTGTGTCCATTGGAAAGTACGTAGCACAACTATACATACTCCCCAGTGGACACACAACCAGCCAACCGGATCTGACCGCCTGCACAGCCATGGCACTACACCACACGCCTCAAAAATACCACTAAGTCGTCAGCTCCTCAAGATGGGCACAGGGTAGCCCGAAACATGTTGTGCAACTTATAAAGGAGAAATAAATATAATACTAAGTGACATCTAGTTGGTTTCTTATTCCACATTGAACTACGATGCACCGTCAACCACACATCAAGAGATTTATATTTTATCCAAAATGTCCAACAAGCTGTAGGACCTATCCAGCTTCCTGTTCAGTGGGCATAAAGGGCAAAGTGATTGGGGCGTGAGGCTGACCGTCTCACCTCTATCTAGTGCCCAAGTTAAGAATGAGTGGAGTCATATATCCACTCTCACTTTATGCCTTTGTGGCATGCCTATGTGACAGCCTTATGAATTGTACCTTTTTACCAATGGTGAACAGCCATGAAAATTTCAAATCCCTATCTCAAAAAAAGCTACCTGAAGCTGCAAACCAGTGCTCTGTGACTGAACTTGCATGCGTGTTGAGGGGTAAGCATGTCTCATGCACAGTTTAGTTAGTACACATTGCACACACACATAAAATACATAAGAAAGATCATGCTAGATGAGTAAGTGAGCAGGCACAGCAGGGTTTTGTGTCCTACCATGGGTTACTGCATTTAACAAAATAATTAAGGACAGTCATGAAATGTTGATTGTATTGTTTCACATTGTTTCTTTGTACAAGTAATTTAAGGAATTTGATAGTAATTCAGTAATGCAGCCATCGAAGCTCAACTGATGTATGTCATTGACGACAGTTCATTCTCCAAACCTCAGCTTTTTTCATTACACTTCACATATAAAATCTGTTATGGTTTGGTATTGAACTAGTGATACAATACTAAACTCAGGTACATAAGAATTAAAATGAACTTGATGTAACATTATTATTAATTGACTTTGTTGATTTGATTTGTTGATAGGTTGATTTTAGTTCAGTATATGTTGAGGAATAGATACTGTATATTTCAATAAAAGCATAGTTTTGCCAACTGAAAGAATGGTTGTATTTTATATATCCAGACCTTTGCTGTTTGCTTGGCTGAACTGTAATAGCAGTACCAGAATTTTTACCAAGTATTTTATGTGTACAGAGCTGGAATACATACACCTTGCATCACAAAAAGTTAGAGTTTTATGTACATTATGGTTGATCTCTTGTACAGGGACTCCACATGTTGTAACAATACCAATTCAGTCGGCTAGTCCCATGAAAGTATCAGCATTGAAGGGGTCCGAACCAACATTGTTACCAAAGACAATACACCTAGCATCCAATCCAATGGTAAGTATTGTTGACTGCTTCATATTTCTTCGCTCAGTGGTACAGGCTGTTCTGGTACACTGAACATTGATTGTTAGTGTTTATTTTTATCATGTTCTGTGTTGAAATTAATGGCACAATTGATAGGTGTTGAGTGCATCACAGAGGCTAGCAGCTCAGCATGTTCTGCCATCAAATCCACCAAAGAATTACATTTCTCCCATCTTGGATCACAGCGGGTCACGTAAACGCCAGGAAATGGAGAATGACTTCATGCCTGAGTAGTAAGTCCTTTCAAGCTTATAAGCCTTTGATAAGTGTGTGTGTGTGTGTGTGTGTGTGGATGTATGTAGTATACATTACATTGGATTTTTGTAAAAAAAACTGACATGGCATTTTGCGTTTTTCACAGCAAACGAAGGAAAACTGAAAAAGTTGGGAAGGGCCTTCGGCATTTTTCAATGAAGGTGTGTGAAAAGGTGCGTAAGAAGGGCACAACATCGTACAATGAAGTTGCTGATGAGTTGGTTGCAGAATTTACAAACCCTTCACTCATGACATCACCAACAGATCAGGTACACATGCAGTTGCAGCTTTTAAGTAGATAATGTGTGATGTACTGTGCACATTTTACTAAATGTGGCTACTGAAATTGTGCCTACAGTTATTTGTGATTAGTGAAGAAATGATAATAGTTCAAGAGGTAAATTAAATTTTGAAATTGCACTGCTGGTAGGAAATCGTGAAAACTGTGCATAAGGACCTGCAGAAGAAGAAATGGTTGATGTTGCTAGGCTGTGTTCATTGGGCTTTTGGTGGCAAAAAAACACAATATTCTGTAACTGAAGAACTACATCCTCAAAAGTGTCCTTCCAAATGGAAAATCTAGTCCCTGCGTCTGACAGTGCTTGTCTGAAGGTTTGCCCTTTTCAGCCTTGGACATGCCTATAACCAGTACAACATCATTAACTTCCATTGAACATCATAAGTAGTCCCCAGAGAAACTGAAGCATCAGAGGTTCTCTGTTTTGTCCTCTGGCTGTTCCTATGATGAAAGGAAGTGTCCTCCACCTGACCCAGATCCATCCCATGAGGACATGGATATGGCAACTCAGAGCAGGTCGTGCCAGAGACGTGGGCATCAGGGGCAGGTCAATAATTTGGCGCCCATTAAAACTGATATTCTCTGAACCTTTTCAGCCTAGGACATGGTTGGCTTACCTGTTTGAGGTTGTGTGCCCAAATTGTGAATAATTTTCAGAGAAATTCTTTTGCATGTGAAAACCTGAGTTGACTCGCACAATATTTCTGATTATTCGAGTAACATCTTTTGTGCCCCTTAATGTTGGTGTCCTGGGCAGTTGCCTGGCTGGCCCACCAGTTAGTCCAGCCATGCATAAGAGCCATCTAGCATACTTAGGTGAATGTTAATGGATCTCTCATTCCTGAGCTTCACATCGTCTGGAGAAGGTATTCTCCAGCCACTATCTGTATGCAAGCAGCGCACCTTCATCCTGAGCATACTGCCTTCCTCAGAGGTTATGCTTCATACATGTACAGCCAGGCATCTTGCTGGTGGAAGGACCGTATTTAATCATGTTAGGTTCAGCTGCAAAGTAATACAGAGTCTGTAGCTGTGCAAGTACATTTAGCTACTCTCACATTTAGGGTCGTCAATGTATTGCTCACTTTATGTCCTAACATTATCAGGAATTGATCTGTTAGCTTTCTGCTCCTGTACTGCTGCTGGAGGAATTCAGTGCACAGCATCATGTTTGGAGTTGTGTGGATGATCCTAGAAGAGGGTGCACTGTGAAGACACTGCTGTTCAAACTTAACCTCTTGAAAGGTAGTGGGCTCACATACATACCTTTCCTCTCGTATAACCTTGGCATCTGCAGTCCAGCTCTTGTCACTTCTTTTGACGTGAAGGCTACTGGGTGATGTCTGTTGACCTTTTTCCACTCTGGTTGTCGTTACAGTCAGCTCTTTAAGGAAGAGGATAATCCTGTTTTGTGAAACAGATTTATGGGATCCTGTTTACACAGCTTGCCAAAGCTGAAGAAACATCTGTTCTCACTTTGGATTCTGTGCTGAATACATTTGCCTCTACAGTGGTAAGAGCTGCAGAACAGCCTATCCCCCATTCCTCTGTCAAACTATACTATGTTCCTGTCCTGTGGTGAACAGAGACGTGTCAGGATGTTATTCAAGCAGCTGAGAAGCATGCCCTTCAGTCATTCTGCTATCACCCCTAAGACAAATGTGGTCAGTTTTGAATGTGCATCACAGCACAAAGAACTGTTCAGCAGTACAAGTGGAATTCATGCAAGAAGTTCATCTTTTCATTGTCCACCTTTATACCTTGCACTGTGGTATGTTAATGTCTGTTTCATCAGGGAACTATGTGCACTTTTATTGTAGCCCTTTCTGTGACTGGCATCATGATATCTTGCAAGACACAGTGGCCAGTATACTGTCATTTTTCTGTGAAACCACCTTGAAGCTCTTTGAATTATCCCCCAGATTCCCTGTCTCTTGAAACCTATGAAGAGAATGCACTTCAGCTTCAGCATTGTTGCATAATCTTACAATGCACCATTTTTTATGGACGGATTTCTTGGTGCTCTGAAATGCACTCATCATAACATCTCCTGGGCATGGTGCCATTAACAGCCAAATGCTCAGACACCTTTCCCCCATCCACCTTGTTATACTGCTGAATATATATGCTCAGATTTGGTTTGAGGGTGCCTTTCCATCTGAACAGGGGAGGCACTTGTGGTCCCTACACTAGCAGCAGGTGATCTTTCCCTGCAAGCTTTGTCTATAAACTGCTTGAAAGGATGGAGAACTGAGACTAGTCTGTGTCCTGCTATCAAACACAGAGTGCAGTTTTCGGTAAAGTCCTCTTTGATCAGGCTTTTTTAACCAAGCGATATCTATTGACTGCTTTCTTTAATGTTGAAATGGACAATGACAAAACTGGTAGGTATAGGATTTTTCAACTCTTGATCTATGCCAATTAATGGGCCCATTTTTTAAACAGAACTGTGCTTACATATAAGATTACAAGTTCACGTTGATACACTTTTTCTCTGCCCTGTTTACTCAGTGTCATTCTGTTTGCCAACACCATCAATGGCATCATAAGCAGACATACATCCCACTTCTGTGTTCGTGTGTGTTGGGTAACTGTCTTACCACTGTCAATCTTACCCAGCCGATGAGCATCAACTCGGGTTGGCTTTCGACTGTTCGTAGCTGTGGAGGCAGGAGATTGCTTTCAAATTCTTGTTCAGGCGGTGACAGATATACAGTTCTGTTAGTGGAGGTGAATATTTCCTGACCCCAGCATTTTTATGAACTTTTTTTGCCATTTACAGAGACTGTTAGTTATTAAAAATTTTTTATTAACCTTGGTATACAACTCTGAAGCATTTGATGGTATCATTTGACATTGATTCCGACATGTGATTTGAAGATCAGTGGCAAGGGGAATTTCATTTTCCGTTTAGTTGTGTTTGGATGGATATGCCACCCAGTACATCTGCCATTGTGTTCAAGTCACGTGTGCAGCTGTGCCATCTACACTGCTGTGGCAGTGCTGTGAGTAGATTTCATTGGTAATTGATGTCAGTGCATTTTGATCATAGTCCCCGGATCACACCCAGGACATAAAGCTGCGCGAGGTAAAATCAGCAGTGCTATCGTGGATGTCGTCTTTTAAATCCATCAGTCACAAAGCTGCTTGACTTGACTGCTAATCACCCACCCATTTGACATAGGGCCACCTGTCTTGGAACCGTTCTGTCATTTGAACCAGCAATGTTTGTTTCATGTTCAGAATGTTTTTAGTGAATTTGACATTTCCTGCATGCAGTCAGTTAAATGCGCTGTGATGACCCTGATGTTTTTATGCTCAGTTTTATAATTTTTACTACCCATTTCATTCTTGTCCACTTTTATTATCTTTTTTATCTATTAAGAGGGACCTGCTTCCAAGAGGCTACAGGAATATTGTATGTCACCATACAGGTATGTAGATGCCAATAGCCTCTGCAGCCAATGTGCCTCAAGCCCACCACCAACTTATCTTGCCTGTATGTACTGGTTTTTTTTTTAAGATACATTTGAAATTGTGTACTGTGTACGGTATTAACAAATTTGACAAAATTTGAATACAGCAGAGTGAGTTTTAACTGTGTTGTTCATGGTGGTTGTGGTTGTTCAGTGGATTGACATCAGCAGGGGACACGTACAAATGCAAACGTGTTAGCGGTCCCCACCATACCGAATGGTGAATATAATATATTTTTATCTTCAGCAGTATGATCAGAAGAACATAAGGAGACGTGTGTATGATGCACTCAATGTTCTCATGGCAATGAACATCATTTCTAAAGAGAAGAAAGAAATTCGGTGGTTAGGTCTGCCTACCAACTCTCTGCAGGAATGTAACAACCTAGAAAAAGATAAACAGCGACGGATTGAACGCATCAAACTAAAAACACAACAACTCCATGACCTTATATTGCAGGTTAGTTACATATTCTGTTATGTTCTTTGGAAACAGAAGCCTAATTTTGTTCCTTTAAGCAGAGTTAAATGTAGAGTGAATAGACAAAATAATGGAAACACTAGATGGTATAGAAATAGAACTGTTTGTGTTGGCTGCACTGAAAGAACATTAGTTGTATCTTCCACTATTCTTTTGTTTGTTTATGCTGTGTAGTGCCTGTGTTAATGCATTACAGTTTGTGTTTAGTAACAGTTTGTATAGAAGCACTACAAAATGGGAGACTTGTCAGACTTTCAAAGAGGACACATTGTTGGTGCATATTTAGCTGGAGCACGTGTGAATAAAATGGCCACTTTATTAGGTGTGTCCAGAGCAGCATTTTCCAAAGTTATGGTGGCATACACAAATCATGGGAAGACATCAGCTAAGAGGAGTAATGGCCAAAAACCAAAAAAACTAAGTGAAAGGGATCGCCATACATTGAAGAGGACTGTGTCTAAAAATCGTAGACTGCTGCAGCAAAGGTGACAGCAGAACTCAATATTAATCTCGAGGACCCTGTTTCCACCAAAGCAGTCTGACAATAGCTTCATAAAACTAACATCCATGGTAGAGCTGCAATTGCTAAACCTCTGTTTACTGAAAACAACGCTAAATGCGAAAAAGATGCATAAAATGTGGACGCCTAATTATTGGAAATATGTCATATGGTCAGATGAGTCATCCTTCACATTGTTCTTAATGTCAGGCAGGGTTTATGTTTAGAGAATGCACATGGAAGCCTATAATCCTGAATGCCTGGTTCCCACTATAATGCATGGAAGTGGATCTGTGATGATTTAGGCAGCAACATCTTGTTACTCTGCTGTTCCTATAATTACTCTGAATGGGCGAATAACTGCCAGCGACTACATGGACATTTTAGGTAACCAGATGCATCCCACAGTCCAGATGTTATATCCTAACAATGATGCAATTTTTCAAGATGACAGTTCACCCATACACACAACTAAAGCTTTCAGTCTTGGTTTGAGGAACATGAAGATGCAATTCAACATCTTCCCTAGCCAGCACAATCGCCAGACTTAAATATCATTGAACCACTTTGATTAGTTTTAGAGAGTAGTGTGAGAAGCAGATTTCCCCCTCCATCATCTGTCAAGCAACTAGATGTTCTTCATGAAGAGACTATTCAGATCGTATATGAGTCTATTCCAAGAAGGCTACAAGCTGTATGACAGGCAAATGATGACCCAACTCCATATTAATAAAGAAATGTGTATCTTTCACAACTGTTGCCATTAGTTTGTCTATTCCCTGCATGTAATTACACTCTGTTACTTTTTTAAGAAAGGGAAGTTTTTGAGAATAAATGTTGAGAATGTCTGGGGCATATGAAAGTTGAAGTAATCAGGTAATAAAGAAATTGTATAATTCAGTTTGCAGTTTGTGCTTCAGCTGATGCAGTTAACCCCTTGACTGTTTTAAATGACACCATGCCTGCTTGTACAGCCATACTTAAGTGATATAAATCCCTGCTGTTGCATTGTTACCATTTGGTGTTTATCAGTGAGTAAACTACATTCTCTGGTCAAAAAAGGTTTGCAAAACCTAAGCATGAATTTCATATATGTTGGAGATTTGGTACAACAACTGTCACATCTTTAATAGACGGTCACAAGTGGGTTAAGATTGCTGGATTCAGGGGTATTGCTTTGCTGAATACATACATAATGCATGTGGGAAAATAGAATTGCAAATAAAATTTTGGTTAGGAAATGTCGAGAATTAGGCGTAGATGTGTCTTAGGAAAATCTATTCAGAAGCTGTTAACTGTGTCAGAGTAGATTATAGTGACTTACTGTGAGCACTGTGATAAACTTCCAGGAATTTTTTGAACAGCGGACATCAACTGCTCATTGAAGATTGTACTCTATAGACATTTCTTAATAGTATTTTTCTTATTATTGAAATTTCTTTTTTACTGTGTGGCATTTTATTAATGGTGCTTGTTTATAATGTTTCAGCAAATATCATTCAAAAACCTGGTTGAAAGAAATAGACGTGTGGAAACTAAGTGTGGTCCGCCAGCTGCAAACTCTGCCATCCAACTGCCATTTATCATTGTTAATACAAGTAGAAAAACTGTCATCGATTGTAGCATTTCCAATGACAAGTAAGCAAGTAATGTAATTTCTGTAGGATATTACTGGCATTTGATCAAATACTTTTATTATAATATGCAAGGTGTGTTTTAAAAGTTTCTTCTGTTGCCATACCATTGTGTTGCTCATATGTGCTGTGTGTAGTAGGTGCTAAGCTTAGAACCATAAGAGAATGAGGGTTCATTTTTATGGATGTACGGACAGTGATAAAGTTAAATTGTTGGGGAACAGTCACATCACTGTCATAACCTGTGGAAGGAAAGCGTAGTTGCCTAGACCCAATTGTATGATATTGAGAAACAAGGAGCAGTTGCCTGCAATGCTTTTAGGCATATGCAGGATTCTGTGTAACAACATAAATTGGATTGTCACCAGCAGATATGTTTCACATCCATGCCAAATACCTGGTGAAGTGGAAAGTCTGTGCAAAGTGGATTAATATGCCATGTTTACTGAAATGCAAGGCAAGGTTTTTTTTTTTTTTTTCCATTAAATTTGGTGCTTGAGTTTGTGAGGTAATATTAAATTCGTGTATAAAATAAGAAATTGGACCATGTGGAGCCAAACCAAGGCTAGGATTGCCAAATTGTCATGTGTAGGAAAAGAGAGAACAGAGTATGACCAAAAGTAACTGATGATCATCTTTATTTGGTCTTTGTTCCTCGTATGATTTTTAAAGAAGCACACATTTCAGAAGAGGGGTCTGGTCTTCAGGTGATGAAGCACCTAACCTGGTGGACACTAAATTTGTCTGTTCTCAGTCTCTGGCCTCCATGGAAGCAGTAAACATGTTAAGGTATGCACCAGGGAACAGATCTACCTCAGGGGTAGTAACAGGAAAGTAGCCATTAAAAAATTAAAAATTAAGTACAAGATGACAATCCATAAATTGAATACCCTAAAAAGAGCTGTGAACTCAGAGTGATCAGACCACAAATGTGACTTGAAAATCCAGAACTCATGTATTTGAAATTCTGACCACTAACACCATCTGTGGAGAAAACTGAATCTTCTTCATGGGACTCAAGTAAATTTATAAACCAAGAAATACGAATATATTATTTAGTCACTGTGGATCATAATGGCATGGCAGTGCATCTCACCAGAAGTGCCTGTGAAGGGTTTTAAGATGTGCTGTATATCCAGTGTAGTGGATGGGACTGATAATAGTAAGTTGTGGAATGGCAGTGAGGAGGACTGAGTGTGAGGAAGGTACAAGCACTTACTGTGAAGATGGAGACAGTGACACTGATTGGTAAAGGCAGATAGAATCTGACATGCTTTATGAATGTGAATTAAAGTAATAGTGAAATATTTTTTCTTAGGAGATGTTTTATTCTTGTGGGATCATCTTAGATCGGGATAAATATGTTTTCCATTGACTGACTTGTTTTATTTGGGTGGTCTGATTAGAGTTGCCTCAGATTTGGGTAAATGTGGTATAATGTAATATTTGCTGATTCAGTACACAGTGCATGGAATTGCTCACTGTTTAACACACATTTGTCCCAGTGCTCGGTCCCCCACCTCAGTGTGGATTGTACATGTGTTGGAAAATCATCAGTATGTATGTATATATAATGCCTTTGTTGATGTCTATCACTTGTTTCCACTGTTATTAAAGAGAGAGGCATTCCTTTATTGCAGTGTTGTGGTAGAGAAGTCTTAGATGGATTTGTTTGTTCTGGATTGAAGTGGAAAGTGGTGATGCATGATCACCTCTGTCACAAGGATGAAAGTTTACATACCACAGTCAGGATGTTTGAAAATGTGTATAAAATGAATACATAATAAGGAAGTCGTATTTGTCCATCACAGCATATGTCCAAAACTACTTGGTGAAGGTTTGGCCTAGTCACATCTTTACTCTTAAAGGTTAAGAACAGCAACATGCTTCAGCTAGCTAAAGTACGCATTGTCAGGCTGAGCATGAAGAAAATTAAAATGAAGATTTATACTTGCAATTATTGGTGTGAGGTCTGAAACATACACAGGCGATGTATATATAAATACATAAAGAATATACAGCTGCAGGCTTAATAAGATATCAGATCTTCAGTAATTGAACTGTGGGCAGCATAGGCAAGTTTAGGCAGAGTTGGCTCTTATGCATTCATTTGAAACCTTTTATATCTGCCTCAATGGTAGGACATAGGAGCATAGTGTTTTATCATTTAATAACAGCTGTTAGTTTTATGTACAAGACCTGGAATGATATTGGGCAATTTAATATTGAATTAGATAGGTTAAAATTGGATTTAAAAGCTAGATGAAATACTTTCATGGAGTTGAACTTTATGGTGATTCTCTTCTATATCTTATATTTGTAAGGCTTCATCTTGTCTTAGGGTGTTCTGGTTTTGAACACATTTCTCATGTGTGTTCTTGGTAAAGTTATAAGGTACATTTAGCATGAATTTCTTATGATATTTTTGAAATTTGGCACGCGCGCGCGCGTGTGAGAGGGAGGGGGTGGGGGGAGGAGGAGAAAGAACCTTTATTGTGGAGTGAGTGCAAACGTGGGTAGGTGAGTATAATGTTTAGTGCAGCTGATTTCATATTATAGCAACACAGTATCCAGTCTGTTTTCAGATTTTACTCATATTGTGTCCATCATGCAGCATGTCTGGTTGCATTTGAGATAGTCATATCTTCTAAAATACATGCTATTCTACAAAAGAAACTACAGATACAGTCTTCTTCTTTTGGAATTTATCCATTGTGTAACAGGTATATTAGTGCTTTAAATGTATGTTACACTACGCAGTGGATGAAGTTCAAAAGAAGAAGATTATATCTGTATGTTACATACTGCTAAAACCTTATGGCATTGAAAAGAAACTATTTTGGCCACCATAATCTTTGGAAAATTGAAGCAGTTTAGCTCTCTTAATGTAAATTTGCAACCTACAGAGCAAACAAGTATTAAAAGTACAGTGTTTATTGGATAAGAAGTTCCTGGACATAGTTTTCCCATATAAGAAGTGAGATTTCCGAAGTCCCATCAAAACTCTCATTAGATTAGTGTTGAAATTCCAGTGCTGGGAATTCTCATGTGGAAAGCGTTCTGCCACGGTGGTGCCTAGTTGTGGCTTCCATCGTCAAATGTGTGGCCTGACTAACATGATAGTCCACTACTGACCACCTAACATAGCATATGTAAGGAACAAATCCTGTTACCTCCAACTAGTCTCACGTTCTCTTGGGTTCATGTCAAACGCTGGTAAAGTTGCCTAACTTTATACTGTGGGTAGTCCTTTTGGGAAAGTGCAGTAGATGCTTACTGTCGTGAGAAACAAAGTTTTCACTTTTACTACAACTATATTTACATTCTCCATCCTACAGCATTTCTACAAAAGTTCCTTCATGACCCTACCACCCCTGTGAACCTTCTAGAAGCAGTTTAGAGCCTCAGAGTCCTTTAGTACCAGTTCCAAACTCAGCAGGTTACAACAGTAGGATGGGTCCTAACTGCCATACTGCATACCGACAGGTGATGGTGATGGCAGTAGCCATTTGTTGCCACTTAGGCTCATAGACTAAGACCAACCCCTTAACCTCTGGCTGGCATAGCCTCCCCAGCAAGTGCTTTTGTGACCTCGAATTGCAGTATCCATGGGTTTTTAAGAGATAAATGTGCTGCACTTGCATTTCTGTTTCCTAGTTGCAGCAACACTTGACATGATTGCTAGGTCAAAAGCCTGCTGACATCCATCTTTCAGGCAGGAACTACATATGCTGCTGAATGTTGGAATGGCAAAAATTGCTGCAGTAATTTGAATAGATGGGCAGCTGAGGTCATCAGCCCAACCTCATAATACACTGCCTTACAGTTCATGGTTCAGAAGTTCATTTTCTTATGATTTTTATACAAAAATTTCCATTTAATACATATAAGTGGCTGTACAGCCATTATTTATTTCTTCACATTTGAACTGAGCCATAGTGAATAAGAGACTGTTGACCATTTCATTCCTGGCATGTTACCTATCAGTTGTTTGTCTATGGTTTAGCGGGTTTTATAATGTATTGGCACTCTTTATGAAGTACCAAAGGGACACCTTTATGAAGACAGGGTCCATCTGTGAGTTGCTAAACTATTGGTCAGATGTTCATGAAAATCGCCCGAATGACACTCATACTTTACTTAAGGACATAAATGGATTTCTGCTTGCTCCTTCCATATTTTTTGACCAGTTCTGGTGGAATTTGATACAGAAGATACTGACACAGTGCCATCAAACAGCTGTGAGTTTCATGAAAATTGGCACAGTAGAAGACATTCTTTACTTCAGTGCACAGTTTAAATTTTGCACGAGTTTTCTGCATGTTTTATATGATATGAATAAATTTTGATACAGGTGTCCACAAAAATTTGTTGGGTGATATATGTTTCACAGAACTCATTGCAGTGATAACCTTACGTTATTTAGGGGGGAAATGGAACTTATGTCCATACTTTCCAAGTTCATAGCCCAGTTTTGGTGAAAATTGGTATGGAGGTCTGTACATGAAGTTGTTTAGCAATTTAAGTTTTCTGAAAATCAGCACAGAGCAGACCATACTCTTCTTAATGGGTATGAATGGAATTACACTTAATGCATGCAATGTAAAATCACGTGACATTTTGAAAGTACAGAAAGCCGTGTTAAAGTCTGTATGCTGCGTCAGAGTGCTCCATTTGAAGGCTTTTACACTAACTGAAGCATATCATGGAGCATGCTGCAGAAAGCTTTGAACTTGTGTGAAGTTTTGAAGATCTTTTTGTGGGAAATGATAATGTGCTGTGACGTGATGAACTTTGAAGACCTGTGTGATGTGAGAGGCCTAAGGTGGGGGACATGAGGTAACTGAGGGAAGTCCACCTGTGCCATTAACAAATGACTTTGGACTCATTTTTTTAGTTGGTCAATTGTGACTTGGTTTTGTGAACTTTTCTTTATCAGTGTGGTAACTGTGTATCCACATTGAACTGACAATAAACAGTTGTGATTTGTATGATTGAAATATTATCAAATGACTGCTTTGAATCAAAGTACAAAAGCCAGTGAACAACATTTCTAAATTTTCATGAAATGAAGTTTTCCCTTATAATGAGGTTCTTGTAACTGGTTCATGTTAAAACTTCTTATGCATGAAACACTGTGTACCACCTTTCCATTTGTGTGAGAACTGAAGAAACGCTGATGATCAATCAGGATGTTTGGTAGTGGAACATCTGCTAAACAATATTTTGCCATTTTAGTTTGCATCAAATTCTCATGTATTTTGTGGCTACTTCACCTGAAGACCAACCGACATGCCTGTATGTTTGAGTGTGTGCATCAGACACTGACATCTGTGCTGTGTGCGTGCAGGGATTATCACACTTTGGACTTGCAAATGACTTTATCTTATAAAATAGGTTTACATGTTCTTAAGTCTGGTGTTGCACAATAATTTATTTCTGGGAGGTAAGTCACAGAATCAGGAAGATATACCCCCATCAAGTGTACTGGGGCATTAGAATGTTGATGGTACACTCAGTCGAACAAAAATCCATCGGCGTGATATTTCATACGTCCCGCTCAGGCAGTGACATACGGTACAGTTGCCTTCATAATTCGAGTCATTTTACTTTACCCATATTTGTGCATTTGTGGAGTTTCTCTGTCTTCCATTCATTACAATCAATCACACCACGTCTATATTAACTGAAAACAAAAATACGTTTGTTTAATTTGAAATTAAAACATTAATTAAATTACATTAACTTTCCCAGGCGTGAGGCTAGCTAGCTAGCTGTGCTGCTAAGGATGGATGAGTCAGCTGGGCCGTTCGTTCTTATTGTCAGCAGGCGTAGCCCAGGGAGTTTAAGGCGTGCTAGCAGTGGCCTTTGGAATCAAACTACGTTGGTTCGAGTCCCACTGTCAGCATATTTCTTTATGTAGCCCTGACAGTTCAACGCGTGCTAGCAGTAGCCTTCGGAAATAAACTACGTTTGTTCGAGTCCCACAATCGGCATATTTCTTTATGTAGCCCGGACAGTTCAACGCGTGCTAGCAGTAGCCTTCGGAAATAAACTATTTTGGTTCGAGTCCCACTATCGGCATATTTCTTTATGCAGCCCAGGTACTTGAACGCGTGCTAGCAGTAGCCTTCGGAAACAAACTATGTTGGTTCGAGTCCCACTATCGGCATATTTCTTTATGTGCATATTTAAAATCTAACTGGCTACAGATGATGGTGATTATAAAAACCGAAATGTTAATGTTTTACTAATAATGAAATCAAAGGCAATGAAGAGCTGCACTCATTAAATTAAGTCAGGTCTCTTTCAATTTTCTGCCAAATGAAGGGATTGTCTTCTGCAACTGCATTATGGTAATTCACAATTTTAGAATTGTGGACGGAACAGGATATCTGCTGCTGTTCATGGTTGAAAAAGGAGGGTAGGGAATTACCACCATAATCATCATTATCATTAACATCTAGGATTGGACCCTTTGACACGTTCCGTCTGTGGATTTACAGCTGCTCGCGCCAACGCGTCTTCGGTCTTCCAATTGTTCTCCTTCCTTGTTTTCTGTAGTGGTATGATTTCAAAGGCTTTGTGGCATTCTTTGCAAGTGAAGAAGCCAGTTCCGTCTGTATTCAGCCGAAAACTGACCTGTCCATGACAATACAGTCACCAACCCTGAGTTCAGTGGAGGCCAAAAACCCTCCACAATACAAATGCTGCATTAGTAGCCGAAGCTGAGAGGAACCCTTTCTTCAGTGCAATGGATCTTAAAGCTGCTACTGGCTTTCCTGGACAAAAAGACACGATTATTTCGAGACTTAGAGCAGCAGGTCTCAGGGCACGGCATGCTGCGGTGAAGGAGCTTCTCACTGATGAACATAAACTATACCGTTTAGCGTTTGCTGAGA
>Ga0123355_10009143_pt1 | contig 15033 bp, 11 predicted proteins | sample TergutEmb28metaG_3_FD_89872 | JGI IMG/M metagenome (GOLD analysis project Ga0123355, IMG submission 89872) | Embiratermes neotenicus P1 segment gut microbial communities from Petit-Saut dam, French Guiana - Emb289 P1 | ecosystem: Host-associated > Arthropoda: Insects > Digestive system > Gut ...
GTCACAAAAATTTCAAGCATTTTATACCCTGCAATGTGCTGCAGTGTGTACTGTGTAGGAGAGTGTAAAGATAATTTGTAACATACATTACATAGTAAATGCATTTGTCAGTGTAATATCAAACACAGCCTTAATGCGCAGAATGAATAACAGTAAAACAGTAATACTAAGTCTGTAATATATGTTATTTATAAAAATAATGTGACCAGTACTGTGTTAATTTATAATGCTAGCACACTGCAAGTGTGTCTGGTTACTGTAAAAGCTTAGGCATATGAATCTGAATGACAAAAACTGTAAGACATCCCATGATCCCACTACTTCACCCTCCAACAGTAGCCCACCCTCAAAGAATTGTCACACAGTCTCTTAGCCACAACACTGTCAACATTATGCAGCAGTCCAAACACTTAAAATAAATGTGTGTTTATACCGAGCCAACGTAACAGCACTGCCCCAAAGAAATAAAATTTACCAATTATTGACCAAACTGCAGTGCTGCCAACCCCAAAGAAAGGCAGGTGATGTGTGTTCAACACACAGTACATTCAATGACACCAGTACTCTTACTGAAGAGAGGATAATATGGTGACAGTGTCCCAGTTTGTAAACAGCAAAGCCACTGTTCAAACAAAGGCTTTTCTACAACCCTAATGAGCATGATCATTAGCACAGGTCTGCTACATTCATATCAGTCCCTACAACTAGTAACTGCCTGATAAATCTTCACCAAAATAAATAAATAAGTACTTATTATACCTCCAACATAACTGCTTTCAGCTTTTTGCTACTGCTTTTTGCTGTAAATGACCATTTATGCATTTGCTGATATTATCCCTTCTACTTCACATACTTTTAATCCCAAACACTTAAAAAACATACTCTTAATGTATACCTCTACCTGTTTCCTGAGTTCAACTTCCATCTTGAAATCAATGGGGAAGAGAACCCTATTACACCTTTCTCAAAGTGGTTAGTGCAATATGACAATTTAACTAGAATCAATTTTTAAACAAATTACTTTACCTCTTCAACCCTTTTAGACAAATATTCTGAAAAAGATCTATATTTATCTATGAAATAGTTGTAAAAACACACTGATCTACTTACATGACAGCGACACAAACGGCGGTGAACGAAAGCTTGGTCCCACTGTTCTGCACCGTATCCTGTCATCCTAATGCACAGCCAGTTGTAGTATGCTGTATTATTTGTACACTTCTCCATATTTTTCACTGTTTTTGTCTTTGCAGAATGCCATTTTCACTCACTGGTTCTTTTACTTATAGCAGTGACAGGACACCAAGAAGTTAACAGGTTGCAATCAAAGCAATGAAATAGATGTAAATAAGTAGCTTGTGTGTGCAAAAGGAAAAACAACTGAGTGCAACAGTGTGAAGTGCAAATAATACAACTACCTGCAAATAGCAATATGTGTAATTAGTAAAGATGATGCAACAATCCATACCAAAATATGGGACACACATAATTGTAGGACGGCAGCAAATACAAGATTACACTATGTAAATGGTGTGCACATCATTAAGTTCACCATGCTGCTCCCTCACTTCATCATTATTAAACCCATGCATAAATGTGAAATTCTGACACAGTAGAGTTACTTCCTCATATGTTGGACCAAAATGTGTGTAGGTGACAGAACATTTCACTGACAGCAGTCTATATCCCCCTTAGTGAAATTTACTGGTCTATGGTGGAGAAAAACTGAGCATTCATAATGATTAAGAACAGGGGATATCATCAATGAGAAATATCTTTCAAACACAGCTATCTGTATTCCAACTTTTAAACACAAGAAAAAAGTATAATTTATATTTAGACAATAGCAATTCATTTTCTTCACTCATCACTCATACACTCCATAATACCAATAATTTCATTTATTATTGCATTATAACCATAAGAAATTGTCCAGAAGCTCAGTCTTATCACCCTCACAGTTTATGTCACTCACACCTCTAAAAGCAAGGCCATTAATGACACTAGACTTCAGGGCATCTACAAATTGTCCCACAGTTGGGTTATTATTTGAACCACAGTGCAAATAACACCAAAAGTGTTCCCAAAAGGATCCTGACTGAGGTTAAGTGACATCCTCCTCACATCCTGGATAGTAAAGATATTAATCACCTACCCATTGAGTGATGAAGGCAGATTTATCATCCTTGAGGCAAATCCAGCTACTTAACCCCATAGTTGCCATGGCCCAATAACCTAAATGATTGCTGTCATTGCCAAGAGAGCCAAGCAATTGTTTTCCTCAAGGAGCATGCTTCATGCTACTAAAACTGGCACACAGTTGATCCACCTCCTCCACAAAAACAACTGTTGCAACCTAGTAACAACAAAGTTTCCTAATAGAAATGTAAAAAAGAAGGAAAAAAACATATTCCAGTAATAATTCAGTGTCATCCACAAGTCAGAAGGGAACATTTTCCTGCTTGGAAGTAGGTGAAATTTGTGTATGTCACTTTACTTCTTTTTTCAACACAATGGAAGGAGCGCAGTGTTCCTTACCTAGAGAAGCTGCAGAGATGCAACTTGCTTCTACAGTGTGGCACATTGTCTGTGCAGCCCAGCTGACTTTCAGTGCATACCATGCAGCAGGAAACAGGCAGGCATCTGTTGGCTTGTAGAGAGGGCACATAATATTTTGTTTGTCCCATTTGTATGCATTTCAAATATGTTGCTACTTAACAATGACAGGAAGCTGGTTACACATTAGCTCAGACTCAAACTGCACTTTACAATTGAGGAAAATGTTTCTGGTACACTGTCAGAATATCCTGATTCCAAAACTTGAAGAATGGTTTCTGTCTTGTAGCAGACAACAGCTGCAAGGCCTTGATACCCTTGGCATCCATGTCACAGATAGTGGCAACAACATGCAGTCCAGCATTGTGACATGCACCCAGAACCTCATGCACCAAGAAGTTAGTTTCATATATATATATATATATTAAAATTACTTTATCTATGACCAGAGCCCCAGTAACCTCAATGTACACAAAATGCTGTCTTCTGTACTATGACATCATGTGGTCTGATGGCAGTCACATTTTGCTTTCATTTTCAGGAATATGTGCTGGTACATGGCCATTGGGAACAGTGATCATGAGTAATTGTAATGGGAAATATCTCTCATGGTAGGTCCTAATGGTAATTCAATCTTTAAGGCAAATTTTGAGCCTCTACTTTCAGTGTTGATGTAATTATGCCTACATGACCATTTGGTCTCATATAAACTATTACCTTATAGGAATTTTCAAGCTGATAAATCAATCTTTCAGCACAACTTTGTGCATGAGTGTCACCTATTAATATAATTTTGTGTTTGTGTTTGCTATGCACTGGGTTCCCATTTTCCTTAGCTCTTAGTACTCTGGTTTTATGTGAACCTATGACTGAAGCCATTTCTCATTGTACTTGGAGGTTAGTTAAAATAGATTCAAAAATCCAAAAATTAAAATTTTGAAAAATTCAAAAAGACAAAGTTTTGGAAAATTAAATAATTCAAAGCTTTGAAAAAATCATTAATTCAAAAATTAAAAAATAATTATGAAATTAAAAAACTCAAAATTATGAAAAATTCAAAATTTCGAAAATTGAAAACTTTGAAAAATTAAAAATTCAAATTTCAAAAATTCAAAAATTAAAAATTTCAAAATTTCGAAAAATTCAAAGGTCAAAATTTTGAAAAATTCAAAGATTTAAAAATTCAAAATTTTAAAAAATTAAAAAATTAAAAAAATTTGAGAAATTAAAAAATTAAAAAAATTAAAAATTTCGAAATATCGAAAATAAAAAATTTTGAAGAAATAAACGATTCAAAATTTTGAAAAAATAAAAAATTAAAAAATTCAAAATTTTGAAAAATTAAAAATTTTGAAAAAATAAAAAATTCAAAATTTTGAAAAATGAAAATTTCAAAATTTCAAAAATTCAAAATTTTGAAAAATTAAAAAATTCAAAACTTTGAAAAATTAAAAAATTTAAATTTCGAAAAATTCAAAATTTTGAAAAATTCAAAATTCAAAATATTAAAAATTCAAGAATTCAAAATTTTGAAAAATCAAAAAATTCAAAATTTTGAAAAATTCAAGAATTCAAAATTTTGAAAAATTAAAAAATTCAAAATTTTGAAAAATTCATAAAATCAAAAATTCAAAATTTTGAAAAATTCATAAAATCAAAAATTAAAAAATTATAAAATTCAGAAATTCAAAATTATTAAAATTTCAAAATATAAAAAAATTGAAATTTTTGAAAAATTCAAAATTTGAAATTACGAAAATTGAAGAATTGAAACATTCAAAATTTCAAAAACTCAAAAATTCAAAATTTTGAAAAATTCAAACAATCAAAAATTAAAAAATTTAAAATCTTTAAAAAATTAAAAAATAAAAAAATACAAAATTTTAAAAATTTAAAAATTAAAAAATATTTAAACATTCTAAATTTAAAAATTTTGAAGAAAACAAAAAATTCAAAATTTTGAAATATTAAATAATTCAAAATCTTGAAAAATTCAAAAATTGAAAAATGAAAAATGTTGAAAACATAAAAAACAGAATTTTGAAAAATTAAAAAATTACAACCTTCAAAATTTTGAAAATATCAAAAATTCAAAATTTTGAAAAATTAAAAATTTCAAAGATTTGAAAAATTCGAAAATTAAAAAATTTAGAAAAATTAAAATAATCAAAATAATGAAAAATTAAAAAATTCAAAAACTCAAAATTTTGAAAAATTCAAAAATTCAAAAATTATTAAATTTAAAAAATTCAAAATTGTGAAAAATTCAAAACATCAAATATTTTAAAAATACTAAATTTAAAAAATTCATAAATTCAAAAATTCAAAATATTGAAATCTTAATAAATTCAAAAATTCAAATATTCAAAATTTATAAAATACGTAATGTCAAAATTATTAAAACTTCAAAATATAAAAAATTGAAAACTTTGTAAAATTCAAAAATTCAAAATTTGAAATTAAAAAATTAAAAAATTCAGAATTTCGAAAAATTCAAAAATTGAAAATTTTGAAAAATTAAAAAATTCAAGAATTAAAAATTTTGAAAAATTAAAAAATTAAAAATTTTAAAATTTTTAAACATACTAAATTTCAAAATTTTGAAGAATTGAAAAAAACTAAAAATTTTGAAATATTAAATAATTCAAAATCATGAAAATTTCAAAAATGAGAAAATGCAAAATGTAAAAAAAAGAATTATGAAAAATTAAAAATTCCAAACTACAAAATTTTGAAAAATTCATTAATTCAGTGTTTTAAAAATTTTTCAAGAATCAAAATATTGAAAAATTCAAAAATGCAAAATTTTGAAATATTAAAAAATTCAAAATATTGAAAAATTCAAACTTTCAAAGTTTTGAATAATTCAAAGTATTGAAAAATTAAAAAAATCGAAATTTTGAATAATTAATTAATCCAAATATTGAAAATTAAAAAATTCAAATTTTTGAATAATCCTAAGTTTAATAAATTCAAAATGTTGAAAAATTCAAAAATTCAAAATTTTAAAAAATTCAAAACTTTGAAAAATTCGAAAATTTAAATACACAAAATTTTCAAAAATTCAAAAATTCAAAATTTTGAAACATTCAAATTTCAAAATTTCATATCATCGAAAAATTCTAAAATTCAAAGTTTTTAAAAATACCAAATTTCAAAACTTTGAGAAATTAAATAATTCAAAATTTTGAAAAATTCAAAAAGTAAAAATTTTGGAAAATTAAAAAATTCAAAACATTTAAAAATTCATTAATTGAAAAATTCAAAAAATTAATATTTCTGAAATTCAAAAACTCAAATTTATGAAAAAATCAAAATTTCAAAAATTGAAAATTTTGAAATAATAAAAAATTGTAACTTTGAAAAATTCAAATTTCAAAATTTCAAAAATTCTAAATTTTGAAAAATTAAAAAATCAAAATTTAAAATTTCAAAATTTAAATTTCAATATTTTGCCAAATTCAAAATTCAACATTTTTGAAAAATTTAAAAATTCAAAAATTATAAAATTAAAAAATTAAAAAACTTAAAATATTTAAACATTCAAATTTATAAAATTCAAAATATTGAAAAATTCTAGAATTATAAATATTCAAAATTTAAAAAAAATTCATAATAATGAATATTTAAAATTTCAATGTTTTGAAAAATTAAAAAATTGAAAATATCAAAATTTTGAATAATTCAAAAATTCAAAATTTATTAAAATTCAAAAATTCAAATATTGAAAAATTCAAAAATTCAAATTTTTGAAAAATCCGAAATTTAAAAATCAAAATTTTGAAAAATACAAAAATTCAAAATTTGAAAAATTAAAAACTTTGTAAAATTAAAAAATTCAAAATTTTTAAAAATTCAAAAATTCAAAACTTTTATAAATAAAAAATTCAAAATTTTGAAAATTTCAAGAATTCAATATTTTGAAAAACTAAAAATATTAAATATTTAAAAATTCATAAATTCAAAATTTAAATTTATGAAAATTTCATAAATTCTAAAATTCAAATATTCAAAAATTATAAAAAACTGAAATTCAGAATTAATAAAATTTCAAAATGTAAAAAATTGAAAGTTTTGAAGAATTCTAAATTTCAAAATTTGAAATTAAAAAATTAAATTTCAAAATTTCGAAAAATTCAAAAACTGAAAAATTTGAAAAATTCAAAGATACAAAAATTAAAAAATTTATAATTTGGAAAAATTAAAAATTAAAAAAAATTTAAAAATTAAAAATTTCGAAAAGTTCAAAGTTCAAAGTTTCGAAAATTTCAAAGATTCAAAAATTCAAAATATTTAAAAATTTCAAAAATTCAAAGTTCAAAATTTGAAAATTTCAAATTTCAAAAATTCAAAATATTGAACATTAAAAAATAAAAAATTCAAAATATTGAAAATTTAAAAAATTCAAAACTTTGAAAAATTCAAAAATTGAAGAAGTTGAAATTTTGAAACATTCAAAAATTCAAAATTTATTAAAATTCAAAAAATAAAATTTTGTAAAATTCATAAAATCAAATTTTTTAAAAATTCTAAATTTAAAAATTAAGAAGTTTGAAAAATACAAAAACTCAAAATTTGAAAAATTCAAAACTTTGTAAAATTAAAAAATTCAAAATTTTCAAAAATTCAAATATGAAATATTTTCAAAAATTCAAAAATCAAAATTTTAACAATAAAAAATTCAAAATCTTGAAAAATTAAAAATTTTAAAAAATTTAAATTTTAAAATTTAGAAGAATTAATAAATTTAAAATTTTGAAAAATTCAAAAATTCAAAATTTTGAAAAGTTGAAATATTCAAAATTTTTAAATTAAAAAAATCAAATTATTGAAAAGTTCAAGATTAAAAATTTTTAAAAATTCAAAAATTCAAAATTTTGAAATTTCAATATTTCAGAATTTACAAAAATTGAAAAATTCAAATTTTGATAAATTGAAATTTCAAATTTCGAAAAATTAAAAAATTCAGAATTTAGAAATTTTGAAAATTCAAAATTTTAAGAAACAAAATTCAAAATTTAGAAAAATTAAAAAATTCAAAATTAAAAATCACAAAAATTAAAAATTTTGAAAAATTTAAAGTTTTGAAAATGCGAAAATTAAAAATTTTGTAAAATTCAAAATTTTAAAGATTTAAAAATTCCAAAATTCAAAATTTTGAAAAGGTCAAAAATTCAAATTTTGGAAAATTCAAAATTTTTAAATTTCAAAATTTAACAAATTAAAAATTTTTAAAAATTCAAAAATTGAAAAATTTTGAAAATATCAAATATTAAAATTTTTAAAAAATTCATAAATTCAAAACATTGAAAAATTAAAAAAGTAAAATTTTTTAAAAATTAAAAAAATTTGCAAAATTAAAAAATTCAAAATTTAGAACAAATAAAAATTTTAAAATTTTGAAAAATTATAAAATTAGAAATTTTAAATAATTGAAAATTCAAAATTTTTAAAAATTAAAAAACTCAAACCTTTTAAAAATTCAAAAATTCAAAATTTTATAAATTAAAAAATTCAAAATTTTGAAATTTCAAAAAGTCAAAATTTTCGACAATTGATAAATTCCAATTTTCATAAATTCAAATTTCAAAATTTTGAAAAATTGAAAAATTCATTATTTAGCAATTTTAAAATAGCAAAATTTAAAAAATTCAAAATTTGGAAAAATTAAAAAATTCAAAATTTAAAAAATTCAAAAATTAAAAATTTTGAAAGTTTTAAATTTTGAAAATTAAAAAATTAGAAAATTTTAAAAATTCAAAATTTTATAATTTGAAAAATTCTAAAATTCAAAATTCTGAAAAGTTCAAAATTCAAATTTTGGAAAATTCAAAATTTTTAAATAACAAAATTATAAAAAATTAAAAAATTCAATATTTTGAAAAATTCAAAAATTCAGATTTTGAAAAATTCAAATGTTCAAAATTTTGAAAATTTCATAATTCAAAATTTTAAAAAAATCAAATTTCAAGACTTTGAAAATTAAAAAATTCAAAATGTGGAAAATCTGAAAAATTCAAAATTTTGAAATATTCAAAAATTTGGAAATATAAAAAAATTCAAAATTTTAAAATTTCCTAAATTCAAAAATTTTAAAAAATTAAAAAATTCAAATTTTCAAATTTCAAAAATTCATAATTTTGAAAAATTCAAATTTCAAAATTTTGAAAAATTCTAAAATTCAAAATTTCGAAAAATTTGAAAATTCAGAACTTCAAAAATTAAAAATTACAAATTTTTTAAAAATTCAAAATTTTAAATATTAAAAATTTGAAAATTTTGAAATATTTAAATTATTGAAGAATTAAAAAATTAAAATTTTTTAAAAATTCAAAAATTATAAGTTACGAAAAATTCAATAATTCAAAATTATGAAAATTTAAATGTTTTAAATTTTACAAAATTCGAAAAATTAAAATTTTGAATATTTAAAAATTCAAAATTTTAAAAAATAAAAAATTTAAAATTTTAAAATTTAAAAAAATCAAAATTAAAATATATTAAAAAAATTTGAAAAATTAAAAAAGTAATTTTTTTTTAAAAAATTCAAAAATTAAAAATTTTCAAAAATTCAAAAATTCAAAATTTTAACAATTCAAAAATTCAAAACTTTGAAAAATTAATTTGTGTTTAAAAAATTCAAAACTCAAAATTTAGAAGAATTAATAAATTTAATATTTGGAAAAATTAAAAAATTCAAAATTTTGAAAAATTGAAATATTCAAAATTTTTAAAATTCAAAAATTCAAATGTTATAAAAATTAAAAAATTCAAAATTTTTAAAAATTCAAAAATTCAAAATTTTGAAATTTCAAAAATTCAAAATTTTAAAGAATTGAAAAATTCAAATTTTGATAAATTCAAATTTCAAATGTTGAAAAATTCAAAAGTTTAAAATTTGAAAAATTAAAAAATTTAAATTTGTAAAAGTTCAAAATTTAAAATTTGGAAAATTCAAAATTTTTAAATTCAAAAATTTTAAAAAATGAAAATTTCAAAATTTTGAAAAATTAAAAATTCAAGATTTCTAAAATACAAATTTTCAAAATTTTGAAAATTTCAAAATTCATCCTTTTGAAAAATTCAAATTTCAAAATTTTGAAAATAAAGAAATTCAAAATTTGTAAAATTTCAAAAATTCAAAATATTGTAAAATTCAAAATTTTTGTAAGAACTAAAAAATTCAAAATTTTTAATATTTCAAATATTCAAAATTTTGAAAAATTAAAAAATTCAAAATTTTCAAATATTCAAAATTTCAAAATTTTGTAAAATTCCAATTTAAAAATTTTGAAAATTTAAAAAATTTCAAATTTCGATAAAGTTAAAAATTCAAAAGTTCAAAAATTAAAAATTCCAAATTTTTTTAAAAAATTCAAAATTATGAAAAATTCGAAATTTCAAAATTTTGAAATATTAAAAAATTGAAAATTTTGAAAAATTTAAAATATTGAAAAATTAAAAAATTAAAAATTTTGGAAAATTCATAATTAAACATTTAAAAAAATTCAACAATTCAAACTTTTGATATATTAAAAATTTCAAAATTTTACAAAATTCGAAAAATTAAAATTTTGGGGATTTAAAAATTCAAAATTTAGAAAAATTCGAAAATTCAAAAATTTAAAATAATAAAATTTAAAAAATTCTAAAAAATTTAGAAAAATTCAAAAATTAAAAATTTTAAAAAATTCAAAAATTCAAAATTTTAACAATTCAAAAATTCAAAATTTCGAAAAATTAAAAATGTTGAAATATTCAAAAATACAAAATTCAGAAGAATTAATAAATTTAAAATTTTGAAAAATTCAAAAATTCAATATTATGAAAAATTAAAGCGTCCAAAATTATCAAAATTTCAAAATTTAAAAAATTTGAAAATTTCCAAAATTCAAAATTTTTAAAAATTGAGAAAATAAAATTTTGTAAAATTCAAAAATTGAAAATGCTGAAAAATTTTCAAAATTAAAAATTAAAATAATTCAGAAATAAAAATTATAAAAATTCACAATCTCAAAATTTTGAAAAAATAAAAATTTCGAAACTTTGAAAAATTCTAAATTTTGTAAAGTTCAAAATTTTGAAATATTCAAAAATTCAAAATTTTTAAAAATTCAAAAATTCAAAATGTATAAAAATTCAAATATTCAAAATTTTGAAAATTTAAGGAATTCAAAATATTAAAAATTTATAAATTCAATAACCCAAAATTTTGAAAATTTAAAAATTTCAAAATTTTATAAATTTCAAAAATCGAAATTTTGGAAAATTAAAAAATTCAAAATTTTTGAAAATTTCAAAAATTGAAAAATTTTGAAAAATCAGAAATTCAAAATTTTTGGAAACTAAAATTCAAAATTTTGAAAAAATAAATAAATTCGAAATTTTGAAATAGTAAAAAATTAAAATTTTTTGTAAAACTCAAATTTAAAAATTTTGACAAATTTAAAAATACAAAATTTTGAACAATTAAAAATACAAAATTTTGAAGAATTCAAAAATTCAAAGTTTCAAAATATTCAAATTTCAAAATTTTCTAAAATTTAAAAACTCATAATTTTGAAAAATTCAAAATTTGGAAATATTCAAAAATTCAAAATTTTTAAATATTCAATGTCTTGAAAAATTCAAAAGTCGAAATTTTCAAAAAATTCAAAAATTCAAAATTTTGAAATATTCAAATTGCAATATTTTGAAAATACAAAAATTCAAAATTATGAATAATTTAAAATTTCAAAAATCTAAAAACTTAAAATTCAAAATTTTGAAAAATACGAAAATCTCAAAATTTCAAATTTACAAAATTTCAAAATTTTCAAATATCCAAAAATACAAAAATTTGAAAAATTCCAAAATTCGAAACTGTAGAAAATTAAAAAATTCAAAATTTTGAAAAAATTAAAAATTCAATATTTTGAAAAATGAAAAAATCCTAAATATTTAAAAATTCAAATTTCAAAATTTTGAAATGTTAAAAAATTCAAAATTTGGAAAAAATCAAAAATTCAAAATTTTGAGAAATTCAAACTTAAAAATTTTAATAATTTCAAAAATTCAAAATTTTTAAAAATTAAAAATGTCATAATTTTCAAATATTCAAAAATTCAAAATTTTCAAAAATTAAAAAAATTAAAATTTTGAAAAATTAAAAAATTCAATATTTTGAAAAAATTAAAATTTTGAAAAATAAAAATTTAAAAATTTTGAAAAATTCAAATATTCAAACTTATCAAAAAATAAAAAATTAGAAATTTTAAATATTCAAAAATAAATATAATGGAAAATTAAAAAATTAAAAATTTTGAAAAATTAAAAAATTCGAAATTTTTTAAAAAAATTAAAAATTCAAAATTTTTAACAAATTTATAAATTTTGAAAAATTCAAAAATTTTAAATTAGGAAAAATTGAATATTCCAAAATTTTAAAATATTAAAAAATTCTAAATTTTGAAAAATTCAAAAATTCAAAACTTTGAAAAATTAAAATGTCAAAATTTTGAAAATTCAAAATTCAAAATTTTGACAAATTAAAAAACCGAAAATTTTAAAATATTAAAAAATTCAAAATATTGAAAAATTCAAAATTTCATAATTTTGGTAAATTTAAAAGTTGAAAATTTTGAAAAATTGAAAAATTCGAAATTTGGAAAATTAAAATATTCAAAATTATCAAAAATTCAAAATTTCAAATGTTTTGAAAAATTAAAAAATTTAAATCTTTGAAAAATTAAAAAAATAAAATTTTTTAAAAATCAAAAATTCAAAATGATGAAAATTTCCAAAAATCAAAATTTAAAAAATTAAAAAATAAAAAGCATGAAAATTACATAAACTCAAAATTTTTAAAAAATTCAAAATTTCAAAATTTCGAAAAATTCAAAATTTAGTAAAATTAAAAGTTTTGAAAAATTAAAAAATTGAAAATTTTGAAAAATTCGAAACTTGCAAATTTGAAAAAATTCAAAAACTCAAAATTTAAAAAAATTAAATTTCAAAATATTGAAAAATTAAAAATTTGGATGTTTTTCGAGTAATTAATGACTTTCGAGTACTTGAATGATTTTCGAGTATTTGACTGAATTTTGAGCTTTTGAATGATTCCCTTGTATTTTACTGAATTTGGAGATTTTGATTGAATTTTCTGGTTTATCATTGATAATCGACTTTTTGATTGATTCTCGATTTTCTGAATTATAATCGAGTATTCCAATAATTGTCGAGTATTAGAATGATTGTCGTGATTTTTTATCATTTTCGATTATTTGGATGATATTCGAGTATTTGGAAGAATTACGAGTACATGAATGATTTTAGAGTATTTGAATGATTTTCTAGTATTTGAATCATACTAAAGTTGAAGTATTTTCGAGTATTTGAATGATTTTCGAGATTTTGATTTACTTTCGAATTTTTCTTCGATTAAATAGTTTTTGATTGATATTCGAGTTTCTAAATGATTTCGGAGATTTTGAATCTATTCGAGATTTTGAATGATTTTTGAATTTTTCAAATTTTTGTAAAATTTTGGGTTTTTGAATTTTACAAAATTTCGAATATTTGAATTTTTCAAAATTTGGAGTTTTTGAAAATTTTGAAATTTGAATTTTTCAAAATTTTGAAATTTTGAATTTTTGAAAATTTTGAATTTTTCATAATTTTGAATTATACAAAATTTTGAACTTTTGAATTTTTCAAAATTTTGAATTTTTGAATTTTTCAAAATATTGAAATTTTTATTTTTTCAAAATTTTGAATTTTGCAAAATTTTGAATTTTTTATATTTTCAATATTTTGAATTTTTAAAAGATTTTTAATTTTTTAATTTTTCAAAATTTTTCATTTTTGAATTTTTCAAAATTTTGAATTTTTGAATTTTTTAATTTTAGAATTTTTGAATTTTGGAATTTTTCAAAACTTCAAAATTTGAATTTTTCCTAAAATTTTCAATTTTTTAACTTTTCAAAATTTTAAAATTTAAATTTTTCAAAACTTTTAATTTTTGAAAATTTTGAATTTTTGAATTTTTCAAAATTTTTAATTTTTAATTTTTTTAAAGTGATGAATTTTCAAAATTTTTAATTTTTTAATTTTTCATAATTTTGAATTTTTGAATTTTTCCAAACTTTGAATTTTTGAACATTTGAAAATTTTGAAATTTTGAAAACTTTGAAATTTGAATTTTTCAAAATTTTGAAATTTTAATTTTTCAAAATTTTGAATTTTTGAATTATTCAAAATATTAAATTTTTTAATTTTTCAAAATTTTGAATTTTTAAAAATTTTGAATTTTTGAATTTTTCAAAACTATGAATTTTTCAAAACTTCGAATTTTCGAATTTTTCAAAATTTTGAATTTTTGAATTTTTGAATTTTTGAAGTTTTGTGTTTTTGATTTTTTGAATTTTTGAAGTTTTCAATTTTTGAATTTTTGAATTTTTGAATTTTTGAAATTTTGAATTTTCGAATTTTTGAATTGGTGAATTTTTCAAAATTTCAAGATTTGAATTTTTCCTAAAATTTTGAATTTTTGAAGTTTTCAAAATTTTAAAATTTTGAATTTTTCAAAACTTTTAATTTTTGAAATTTTCATAATTTTCAAATTTTAATTTTTCAAATTTTTGAATTTGTAAACATTTCAATTTTTTAATTTTTCAAAATTTTGAATTTTTATTTTTTCAAAAGTTTGAATATTTAATTTTAAAATTTACAATTTTTCAAATTTATTTTTTAAATTTGAATATTGAATTATTCAAAATATCGAATTTTTTATTTTTCATAATTCTGAATTTTTCAAAACTTTGAATATTTAAGATTTTCAAGATTTTGAAATTTTGAATTTTTCAAAATTTTGAATTTGAATATTTCAAAATTATGAATCTCTGAACTTTTCAAACTATTAAATTTTTAATTTTTTCAAAATTTTGAATTTTCGAATTTTTCAAAACTTTGAATATTTGAATTTTTTAAAAATTTCAAAGTTTTGAATTTTTGAATTTTTCAAAATTTTGAATTTTTGAATTTATCAAATTTTGAATTTTTAAAATATTGAAATTTTCAATTTTTCAAAATTTGGAATATTTAATATTGCAAAATTTTAATTTTTGAATTTTAAAAAACTTCGGGTTTTTGAATTTTAAAAAAAATTGTATTCTTCAAAATTATTAATGTTTAAATATTTCATAATTTTTAATTATTGAATTTTTTATAATTCTGAAATTTTTAAATTTGGATTTATGAAATTTATAATTTTTAATAATTCTGAATTTTGGAATTTATCAAAATTTCGAATTTTTGAAATTTTAAATATTTGAAAATATTGAATTTTTGAATTTTTCAAAATTTTTAATTTTTAATTTTTTTAAAGTTTTGAAATTTTCAAAATTATTAATTTTTTAATTTTTCATAATTTTGAATTTTTGAATTTTTCCAAATTTTGAATTTTTGAACTTTCAAAATTTTGAAATTTGGAAACATTGA
>Ga0123355_10009144_pt1 | contig 15032 bp, 9 predicted proteins | sample TergutEmb28metaG_3_FD_89872 | JGI IMG/M metagenome (GOLD analysis project Ga0123355, IMG submission 89872) | Embiratermes neotenicus P1 segment gut microbial communities from Petit-Saut dam, French Guiana - Emb289 P1 | ecosystem: Host-associated > Arthropoda: Insects > Digestive system > Gut ...
AACTCCTGAAGATGGACATATTAATGCCCGAAACATGTTGAGTATCTAAGAAGTAAAGTAAATATAACAAGTGACACCAAGTTGATTTCTTATTCTTCAACTCTCACAATGATGCACGGTCCAATAAACATCGGACCTAAATTAAGTTCTGCAGAAGAAAGGAAGTCCACTGGGACTGTTACTGGACTTAAGTCAGAAGGGTACAGAAAACGTCTGTCTCATATAGCCAGGTCTGCTAAGGAAACAAAATCATTTGTGACAAATCAGTAAAAGCAAGCTTTCTTGCGTCTGCAAACACGTTCTTCACGACTAAAGCACTTTCTTACCGAAAGAGCAGGACCATGGAGCAGGGAGATCCCTTGTGCGTCAACAGTCGCTCAACGACTCTGAACTCATCGTCCTTTATGGACCCCTAACGTTTACTGTCGTGTTCACAGGGGTCTCCAATGGAACCTACACTGAGCCACACAGACCTTTCTATCTTCATATTATTCTCTCTTCTTCCATCTCTCAGTCACCCAATCGGACTCTTTCCTTCAAACTTTCAGATAAAAATTCCATACTAATTTCTCATTTCTGCTATCGTGGTACATCCTATGCCTTTTTAAATATCCTTGGTTTGATAACACTACTAATGAAGTGAAATCTGCATATAACGGAACAGCCAGGGACCTAGTCTTTTCCGTTGAAGGCAGGTTCCGTTTCGTATAAGTACCTTAAACTCTGATCCTCGGGAGAGTAAAAAACGGTTTCCGCTAAATACAGGTTTCCGTTTTGTCCAGATCCGGTTTAAGACAGGTTTCACTGTATTTGGACAGCACATTTAAGGCGCTCCTGATTTTGCAGTTTTCTTTATCTCTGTCTAACAATCAAATAGTTTCCTTAACACTCTGTTTCGTATATCTCAATCTATACTCGTAGTTTTGCTCACGGCGAGAGACCAAGTTCCAGATTCACAAATGTTAATGCACGCAAGGCCACATTTCACTTTGTACACAAGTTTCTTTAAAGCGGAAATGCGTACTGTATAGTGGGGGGTCATCACTGGTAGCCGTGCAGCGATGATGTTCGCTATACGGCCCGTAGTCCCGGATTGTGGAGCTTGCCAATTATTAGTTGTCTTGCAGCAATGTAGCTAACATCGGGTTCCGTTCAGAGCCGAACACCCTGTAGCTACTATACTCAACACTATCTTCTGAGATACCAACATGCGATATTCGTTCCAATATTCCCTTTCACAACACAATCGTGTTCAGAATCGACCATTATAACTTGGAAATGACGGCGTGGCGATGTGAATTATAAATTAAAAATTCAATTTCGGATTCAAGTAATCTGCAAAGATCTTAGATATTATTACACTTCTGAGTTTTAAGAGTGTGGTTTACAGAAACGCAGCACCGACTACAGAGTGAGACATACAAAAACTGTACTTCCGTTGCTGACACCCAACCAAGTGCACATCACATAAAATAAAATCGTAAAATAAGGGAACGCTCTTGTATCTTACTCGTAACAGTAGAAACGTGTCATCTAAGCCCACGTTCGATGCCTCACACACATTACCTTACTTAAGTAATTAGTTCCAGTGGTGAAAGATATTAAAATTCACGGTTGCATAAATGGTAAAGAAATTGTCCATTATAACACAGGCCCCGGATATTCTTCATGATGCTTAAAAAAGCTCGGCATTTAAACACAAGTGGGACAAGTTCAGTTCTGTCCACTGACTCACGCCTTATTTAGCTCCAATCTAGGCCAAGATCTATTAAATTGTCTCCTTCATATTGGTTTCCAGACCGGAATGCTGTATAAACCTCTCACATCCCTTAGGATCGGTACATGTCCCACATTACCCCCTACATAGCGAACACAGTAGTATTAGGTGTGGCCGGCAGAGCGTAGGAGGTATAGCAACTCGTTACGGGTTAGATGGTCCGGGGTTCGAACGCCGATGGAAACAAGATTTTCCGCACCCGTCCACCCCGGCCCCGAGGCACATAATGGGTACCGGGGCTCTGTCATGGGAGTAAAGCGGCCGGGGCGTGGCATTAATCATCTGGCCCTTTATTCTCGAGGTTAAAGAAAGAGTAGAGTTATACCTATTTCTCCATCTGTGCCTTTACGGCCTTCACCTTTATAATGGTATCGGGTGTGGAGTATGAATATTCTACATCTCAATTAGTGTGGGCCGGGTAGCTCAGTCGGTATAGCGACTGACTACGGGCTGGACGGTTTGGGATCGAATCCCGGTGGGGACGAGATTTTCCGCCCATCCAGACCGGCCCTGGGGCCCACCCAGCCTCCTGTAAAATGGGTACCGGGTCTTTCCCGGGGGTAAAGGGCGGCCGGGGCGTGCTGCTGACCACTCACCCCCTTCTAGTGCCGCGGTCATGGAAGAGGAGAGCTATACCTCTACCAATCCTCTGGGCCACACCGGGTCTGTAACGGGAAAACTTTACCTTTATCTTTACTTCTCAATTAGTACGTACCTTCCTCAAAATTTCAATTAATTCACCTTTATTATTTACATTCTCCTCAGCACCTTCTTGTCAGTCATCCCCTATCTATAGTCTTCCCTAACAGTCAGAAAATGTTGAAAGTCCAGCCAAAATAACGGGTGAAATTAAAACAAAAATTATCCTAATTTGAGGTTTCTATTTACGCAACGGAAGGATAAAGTACTGCCACACACGAGCATTCGGTTCCAGTAGCCGCGCGGTCTAAGGCATAGGTCTGCGGCCTCTGGCCTGCTGAGACTGTGGGTTCGAATCCCACCGGAGGCATGGATGTCTGTTGTGAGCGTTGTGTGTTGTCAGGTACAGGTCTCTGCGACGAGCTGATCACTCGTCCAGAGGAGTCCTACCGACTATGGTGTGTTGTTATGTGTGATCTAGAAACCTCGTGAATGAGGACGAGGAGGCCACGGCCTACTGAGGGGTTTCGCAACAAAAACAAACACAGAAGCATTCCCTCGCATCATCGTTCACTCGCCGTTTCGCGTCACGACAGGCAGCGAAGCGTTCGCCACTATTCAAATCTGACGTGAGTTGGGGTCAGCGCGTGGATGTCATATTTTTACCCACCACGCATGAAGAAGGTGCTGTAAATATTCACATTCGACTAACAGACACGCGTCAGGTCGAAGAAACATGCTGTTCAGTTCACGTCGAAATTTAATAAGTGAGTCCATAGGAAGTGATCTGTGACATCTTAGTGATCTTAGTAATTAACGCCTAACGACGACTAGAGTGGTCGTACCGCACCGCTAACCTCTACATGTTGCATTTTATATATTTATTCAACAAATATAGGTACTGAATATTTCAAACATGGTATATACTCTCCGTTTTTTCCTCTTCAAAATGCAGTTTGTTTCATAAATCTAACGTATTTAATTCCTGTATTATTCACATTTTATATACAGAATGTGCTAAAATTAAAAAAAAAAATTCCCGCGCTAAAAGGTTAACCAACTTAACGCACAAATTCTTGTTTCATAATAAGTTTATTATATGCCTCTACATGTTTCGAGCATTATGTGCGCATCATCAGGAGGTCAAAATTGTATTATACAACATCTGGTAACGTCACACCTGTAGGTGGCCATCCGGTGCACGGGTTGAGAGAGGACTGGTTCAGTGTGATGATACCAGATGCTGTATAATACAATTCTGACCTCCTGATGACAAGCACATAGTGCTCGAAACATGTAGAGGAATACAATATACTTATTATAAAACAAGAATTTGTGCATTAAGTTGGTTAATTACTAACATTATACTGACAGGCACGGTCAGCAAATCATCAAAATTTGATCTGTGGCAGTTGTAAGATGGAATATCCCTATAACTGAGCGCCAACTAAATCTGACTTCACCCGCCTTGAACTGTTCAAAAAGAAGGTTTGAAACTCGACACCTCCTAAAGTCGGCCACCTACGTATGTTTATAACATGTTTACTGAACAGACTTGTCACCTCTGTATGATCAATGGCATTGTAAGCTGACCTGTCAAACCTGAATCGTCACGAGTCAGCAGTACACAAGGTACGATCAAACGTGTGGACAAGTCGTGTGGGACAGGACGCCGTATCGGTTATTAAAGTTATCGAAGTATCGGAAGAGCTTGCTGTGCCACCTTCTTTGATAACAAAGACGCAGGCAGCACGCTCCTCCGAAACGTTGGTAAGTATACACCAGTATATACGGCGTCATATCACAAAAGAATTCAGCCTTCATCAATAACGCTGTAAGAAACTAAAACACCGCAACTGCACCTTGACGAAGCGCTGCGTTCTTTTGCAACTTTGGAAATACGCACTCATTTTACGTATATTTCTTCACGAGAAACGCTGTACGCAATCTATACGTAGGTTTTTTTTTTACGAAACAGGGCAGGACTGTACGTTGGTGTCTCACTTTCGGTAGCAGTAAACACTGACGTGTGACACGTTCTAATCAAAGAAAGGGCGAATTGAAACGTTTACTAATGACCGCCTCCACGTAACGCGTTCTTCCGGAATACAGAAAGTGTCACAATACGGTTCTGACACTAAAGAACTCAGAAGAATATACCTAACTAAAGTTAAGATAGGTACAGCATGAATCTGGCCTCTTCTTAGCGGTATCGTGACTCATCAAGAACGGGCGACCGTACTATAATTAGAAGTAGAGCTAACGCTAATTTAATTAGATAAATCTTTACAACTTCCAGCTGTTCGAAGCAATTTCTTTGCGCAAGTCTCCTGGCACACACAAGCATGACGATTGTCAAGTATCAGCATCTGACTTACCCAACTTCAGAGCAAGCCCAGATGTTCGGATATTGTTCTGTGACTCAGCGGAACAAGTCTTTCTTGAGACTCTGACAGTCTCTCAACTCAACAATAAAATTGATACTTTTATAAAGCTTAAATTTTCACGACCGTGTTCACAACAAGCAGCAAATTAAGATTTTCAGACGTACAGTTTTTAAGATGTGTAAAAAAAGCAGAATCAAATACATACTTTCTTATCTTGGTGTTATTTACCTTTTCAACTTGTTGTATTTTAAGATGTCTTGTGTGTATTGTTGTTAGTTGTCTTATGTGTATTGTTGTAGTTGTGTGTATTGTTGTCATATTACGTATAATTGTTGTACTATGTGTGTATCGCTGTTTTTACTTTAGATGCAGGACTGCTGGCTAGAAGTCAGTATTCGGAAGGTCCTGCGAGCGGCCACCTCGACACAGGTTTTTCTTGGTTTCCCTTCGTCCATAAGCAAATCCTGAGATGGTTCCCAAGATCCCAAGTTGCCACTACATGCTTCTCATGTAGCCCTCCCGACTTAAATTTATTAGTAACCAATTTCATATTTTGTATACATGTAAAATAACCACTGCCATCGGGTGACAACCCAATTCCAGTTTATTATTATTATTATTATTATTATTATTATATAAACCTCCTGATTGCATTTTCCTGTCCTTCACAAGCAGCAAAGCCTTCACACTAACAGGCAAGTTCTCCACAGACCGACGTTAAATTTCACTGAACAAGTAACTAACTTAACAACACAGGAAATGTACGTGTAAGGGCACACGGAGGCACCTTCGAATATTTGACCCTTCTCGGAAGGTCATATGATTTAGACCATAGAGATCAAACCGTTTGCTGATGTTCACAAATTGTACATGGATCACACAATGTTACTACTGTTTTGGGGGTATATGTTGTTACATATGTTGTTACATATGTTGTTACATATCTACGTTGAATTTTTTTTTAATTTATGGTCACATAAAAACTCCAAATTTCAGCGCCACAAAATATTTCTTAATTTACATGGCGCCATATTATGCCGTAACTGTAATCAAGAATACAGCAATACGTACTAAACAATATTGTTGCATTTTCGCCTTAATTACTACTCAATCGAAATGCAAGGTAACCGTAAAGCCTCAAGCAGTCGAAAGAAAAACACATTAAATACTATTAGTCCACGTATTTTTACCTTAATTAATCGACATTCACATGCACTTTTCTTTGCGCCGCACCGTGCTCGATAATCTATGGCCTGTCTGGTTGTGCCGCATTTTTTCGTAATTGTTTCGTAAAAGGATGGTTTTTGAATGAAAAAATGTGTTTGAAAAAAGAGGCTGCGTGTTTTACGTTTCTGTAAAATTTTCATCCGAAAATTTTTCATTTCGAGAAGAATTCAGCGCCATATTATCATAGATGTAAGTCGATTTTCATGTACAGTGCCTGACAACTTTGTTCGATTTTCACAGAACATCAATTTTCCCTGCAGATTTTAATGAAAGTTTCCAATATAAAATTTCACGAAAACCCATCCAGTGATAGCTGAGTTTTCCGTGCGGACGGAAAGATGGACAGACAGACGTGACAAGTCAACAGTCGCTTTTCGCAAGTATGAGAACGCGCCTAAAAACGCGATTTTAGTAGTAAAAATGTCTATGTACTCGTATACGTGTGGGCCCGGTAGCTCAGCCGGTATAGCGATTGACTATGGGCTGGACGGTTCGGGATCGAATCCCGGGGGGACGAGATTTTCCGTCCGTCCAGACCGGCCCTGTGGCCCACCCAGCCTCCTGTAAAATGGGTACCAGGTCTTTCCCGGAGGTAAAGTGCGGCCGGGGCGTGCTGCTGACCACTCACCCCCTTCTAGTGCCGCAGTCGTAGAAGAGTACAGCTATACCTCTATCCACCCTCTGGGCCACACCGGGCCTGTAACGGGAACACTTTACCGTTATCTTTTACTCGTATACGTACAAACAGCAATTCAACATTCCAAGAACAAATGCCTAAATCAATCGATACAACTCAATTCATCAATTAAAAATAATTGAGACTATTCTTGATGTGGCGACCTGCTGTGTAGTAAATCGTTACGAACATTTCGGAGAAATGTGATGTGCTTCTATCGCGTTGATAAAAATGGAGGTAGCGTGTTCCTCCGAAACGACAGTAACCACCCACCAGATTAATCGGCTGGACGTCCAAGAAGACAGCAGCCGCGCGAACCTCACTCTCGCATTCCAACAACTTCATCCTATCACAGCTTCGTTCTACAAACGTCCTTCTTCAGCATGACCTTCACACCAACATTACGTATGCATGTCATGTTCCACAAAACGTCCTGCTTACCAGGCAAATCTTACACTGTGTCAAGTGTATAATTTGTAATCACATCAAGAGAACACAAAACTGTAAATATTCAGTCTCTTGCCTCCTTGAACATCAATTTTACCATCAATTACCCCCTTTTTTCTTTGTTTTTCTTTAATTCTGTTTCTTTTTCCTTTCGTTACATTCAAACGTTCTGTGTTCTTTGAGTCGGGGAATCGCAAAGGAGGTCGGAATATGGAAAACCCAATCGGTACGGGCTACGAGCTGAACCCTGTAGAAATCGTGGCTCGACTCTCGGCAGCAGTAAGCTATTCGTCTCTTGTCCAGAGCCACAACCTCGTATTCAATGCGCATATGGTCCCCTCTCCAATGGGGTAAAGCGAGCGGGTCCTTAACCTTTAGGCACCATGCATCCTATATATAGGACAGACGTGCCGTACTCCCCAGAGTATGCTTTTTATATATTTAGTCAATAAATATACTTAATTATTTTTTTAGACTTTCTGTCACCATCTTCGTTTATTCCTCCACAAAATGTCGTGTATTTCCTAATGTTACCCTTCTTGGCTCATAAAATACTCACATTTTACATAAATAGTGTGCTAAACTGTATATGTCCAGCTTCAGGGCCAAAGGGTTAAGCTGCTCATTCATCTCTACCTAGGGCCGAGATAAAGATTATTTTGAATTAAATATCAGTGGCCCTCTGCGCATTCACTGCACAGTTCTTCATTACGTTAGGGACAACTGTACCTCTCCATTTCTGTTTTTTAATGGCGAATATAAAAATTATGGCCGGAGTTACACAAAAGGCAAAAACGTTCTTGACTAGCTGTATTACTATCAGCTTCTCAAGAAGGAACCTGATCTATGTAGTTGGAAAATTTAAAGTTTTGACGCAATTCTAAAGCTCTGAAGTTTTTAATTTGTGTTGTTTTCAACAATACAATTAAATGCTAACTCTCAAATTCGCCTTAAACCAGTTGACTGTCCTCGTAAAACATCTTCGTCCACCCATATGCGCGTCCCTGAATCTCGACATAATTATGAAAGCTATTCCTAGAATAACGAGGCTACAAAGTCAGGCGGCCATCGCCTGCTTTTCTCAACTGTTACAATAACGTCACATACAGACGCTCTTTCTGCTCGCCACGCCAAGCAGTCAGCGGCAAAGTTAACATCGCTTATTGTAAAATTCGAGATGAATGTGGATCGTGCGATCAAAAAGTATCGATTCACTGGTCGTCTACTTGTTTTTCCCCTCCTTCGTTCAGCTAGCCAACAGGCATAGGCCTGTATTCGCAGTAGGTCTAAACACAATTAGCGACAAACAACTCGATTAACAAATTTCTAAGGAAAAGTAAAAAATGGAAAGACAATAGGAACGAGGGAAAGAATGAAACATAGGAGGAAAGAAAACAAAATATTAGGAAGATAGTCACTGAGAAAGACAAGATATAACTATATATTATGTTCCGTCTTCCTCAATGTGTTGTTGAAAGATCCTGAAGATGGCCTAATGTAGGTCGAAACATGTTGCTCTATTAGACAGACAGGACTCTTTGTCTAATACCGACAGTTGTGTTGAGACTGATATTGACTATATTCATTTATGCCACTGACAAATAGCGGAACATCGCGTGTAAAAACTGATCCGTACTCTGAAAACCAGTTAAGTCGTTGTGATTAAATAATACAAATAACGATAATAACAATAATAATCTATCAAAGGAAATTAGAATAAAAGAGAAATGAAAGAAGAGCGAAGAGACAGAAATAACGATAAAACGATATTTGGTGCCCCTCTGCAGACTATGGCGGTAAGTGCAGCGGAAGACATTCCAGTTACAACAAAGCATAGGCCTACACAGCCCTATAAGCAGACCACACCTTAACACGTTTGATTTACTTCTTCTGTTAATGCATGCAAGGTCGAGCCCGGTGGCCGTGCGCTCGAAGGCGTAGGTCTGCGGTCGGTCGATTGATGGGATTGCGGGTTCGAATACTGCTGAGCGCATGGATGTTAGTTCCTTGTGTTTCTTGTGTATCGTGTAGGTAGTTGCGCCTGCGACAAGCTGAACACTCGTTCAGAGAGACCCTAATGGGTGTGCGCGTGTGTGTCTAATTGTGTGTGATCTAGAAACCTCAAAAACGAGGCGGCTTATTGCTCGAGTTGGACTGCTGCGCCACAGAAAAAAGATTTATGTAAATTTGTATGCATGCATTGACGTATGTACATATGTATGTACGTATGTATGTACATATGTATGTACATATATATGTATGTACGTATGTATGCATGAGTGTTTGCACTATGTAATGTTACTCTTTCTTGGTCATATAGAAATTTATATTATACAAGATTTTTTCATAATTTACTTAAAGGTTTATATCTGCCATGTTATGATTTATTTGCTTATCACCCTCAATCCCAACAAAATTTCCCATGTGTTACTTTTCCAGGACTTTTGTGGGAAATATTTAAAATTTGGTACGTATCCTACCTGGTGTTTATACCTCAGTGATAAACGTTGGTTAATTTCCTTGACCACACCATCACAGCTTATTTTACGCTCTAGAGCAGCAGGCGATTATGCCACAGTTTGCCTGTTCAGTACATCTTCAGCATCTCTCTGATTATCTTCCTTATTTAAATACGAGATTCCTGTAAATTAAGTCCAACTGCTCTTTTTGTCTCTCTACTGCTCTGACAGCCATCTTCATCACCATAAACATTACTGTTCAAAAGTAAGATATTTCTCCCAACATCGGTTAGTAATGTTTACAAATCCCGAGTAACACAAGATGTTTTATTTGGGCAGATGTTAACCAGACAGGAAAATACTAAACTTTGAACTTTCCAGGTGACTAGAAGTAACGAAGTGTTCTCTGGCGACCAAAGAGGCATCGACAATGATTTTATAAAAATAGTGTTCAACCAGTACATCATTCCCTCATGGAGAAGAGACAGAACGTCTCCGAAACGTGTGAATTCGATCCCGAATTGACTCGGCTGTTGACCTCGTATTTTATCAAGTCGACTGTGTCATATAAAAATCCTAGACCTTCTTATATCAGTTGTAGGTCATGCATTCCTATAATTCTTTGGCCATACGAAAAATTTCTGAAACATTCGATAATTTTCGACTTGGGCTTGTAAAATGAGAGTCATATTTACACCGTAATGAAAAAAAGAAAACTAAATCAATTCAAAGATATTTATAAAACAGACTCCCAACATGCTCGCAGTATGTCGGAAATATGCATCCAGTACGTCTCCCTGGGTATGCAACATGAAAGCTGTAATACGATGAAAACTTCCTAATGGTTATTTTATAAACTATTTTCAGGAAAGAGAGTCAGAACAGTCGACTTGCTGTCCAGATTCGAACCACGTACCCATCTGCTACCTTGTACCGCTCTCTGAAGCCAGTTTGACGCAAGGTAAAGCTCCTCCTTGCGGCTTTTCTTGGCTCGCCTGCTATTTCGGGCTTCGAGGCTGCGCTACACAGCATACTTCTTAGCCGCACGCGTGCCACAACAGAGCTGGAAGACGGTGACGCCTGTCTCAAACTGACCCGTTCCTACTGTAAGGTCACTTTCCGATGCCATCAATCTTCTACTAACATAAAGCCAGCTCCGTAATACACCCAGACACAAAGTTAAATCCCCGCATTTCACTGTGGGCAGATACAATGAGATTATTATGAATCACGATTACTCAGTAGTCAGCTACCGGTTAGACGATCGGGTTCGATTCCCTGCAGGGATAGGAATGTTTTATTACCCCCACGCCCAAATCAATCGAGTCGTCTAAACTGTATCAGAGCTACTTTCTAGGGAGTAAAGCCAACGTTCGTACATGATGCCAAGTACTTTCATCGCGTGACGAGTTCGAGATTATACAGTGTATCACATTTACTAACTTCCAATGAACTTTCAAAACATTTTATGGTTGAACCCACACAAAACTTACAGACACAAGAATAAGTAACCGTAACTCAATAACAGTGTCCTCTACAACAACATTCAGACATGACTCAGATGAAGGATGGTTTACTGCGCCAAGACAGAACATTATGCAGGGTTGCAATGTTGTGAGATAGTTTTTTTTTTAAAACTTTTAACATAATAATTCCAACAACATATGCACCAGAAGTGCGTTCTAGTGACTTCGCAACACAGTTTATAGGTCAATAATTCTCACGAGCCATATGCCATTTAAGTCTCTTACATAAGTCCCTGTTGTCTATGCAAAACCTTACGTATGGATTCCTGGTTTTCCATTCTAACACAACACAACAAAAGCCAGTTCGGCAAAACAAACCACATCAAATGCTACATTGTAACGCCCCATCGTAAGTTACTTCAAGTTCTGGAATTCTCAAAGAAAATGCGATAAAAGGAGGGTTGAAGATTGGCTAGCATTGCGGAATTTAAGTCCCACTACAACACAACCTCTGTTACCACATATATTCATCGCCTTGTTGGACTCCAGAATATGTCTTTTCACTGGTTACTTTAATAATGCCACTAAGAAAGGTCGGCAAAACGATGTTTCTTCAATAGAAATACAGTCGAACTCTGTTATAACGTCATGAGAGACTGAATAATTTGTGTCGTTATAACCGAGGAGTGTAATGTTATGGTTATCAGTGAGGAATTCATTGCTGGTGTGGCGTATGGCGCAACAACCCATTGTTGGGCCTTGTTCAGGTTTCGAGACACGTTGTGTTTTACGGCGAGAAGTTGTTAGCCACTCGCCCAAACCCCAACCTGGAGCACTAGGTCTTTGTATTTATGACCCCCGAAGACAGGATGGCACAGATATATCTCTAGGGATTGAGTAACTAGGGACCTCGGGTGCGCCGCTTACTGTACTAACAATAATTGTGAGCCGCTGCAAGGGGAGTAATAATTGTTACCACAAAACATCTTACGCTATAGACGAGGTGTAGTATAAATCGATGTCGTTTTAACGGGGTTTCATTGTATGCCAGCGACACAGGTAACAGGACAAAATGGAAAATCGTAATAATATATGATATGCTACGTTGAAGGAATTGGAAAGATACTACTCATTTTCAGGTACTATTGCGACATCTGTCTGAGACGAATGAAAAGAAACCTAGGTCTGAGTTGGCCGTTTGGCGGTCGTTATCGGAACCAGTTACCGACAAGACAACTATTACACAGTCCGTATCTAACAGGTGTTTACACCAAACATGTGGCCTCCACTGACACGGACCTGTCAAACAAATTAAGCAGAACGATATTATCAGGGGTCTTTCGCTTCAGAGCATTAGAAGAAACGAACGTGAAATCACTTGTGAATGTAACCCGTATTTACCAAACACAACTAAGAACATGACAACAATTTTCTTCAGTTTCACAGTTAACACAGCACAACTCTCAACCATTTAAAGCCCACTGTTAATTATATGCACTATCTGATAAAGCATTTAAAACTATGGAATTTGCTATCGCAGTGTATTTATTTCGTAAGATCCTTAGCACAAATGTCTATTTAACTTCATCGAATAATTTCTGCAAAGCATTAGCTGACCATCTTGGTGGTGCACACGAAGCTTCTTCTGCATGAAACTGGAACTGATATTCTATACAGAGGACGCATGAATTTTAGTGTTCCGGCCGTGCCATGGATCACGCGGTTAATCGCCTTCCGCTCGCCGCGGGGTTCCATCTAACGATCTCTGGTCAGTCCCTGTGACATACGTGGTGGACAAACTGGCAATGTAACAGGTTTTTCTGTCAGTACTTCTACATTCCCATCTCAGTAACATTCCACCAATATTCAGTAGTCATCTTCATCTCGATACTACAATGACAGTAATGACGAAAGAGTGAAGCCTAAGAAAATAAAAAAATAAAAACCTACGTTCTTTCGGATATCAGAGAGCAATAGGCAGAGAAAATAACTTTCGTGCTGTTTTTCTGAATTAAAAGTGTTTTAGGTATATGTTTCGGTTTCCTAAGGCACCATCACCATACCTTACATATTCAGTACGCAAAACTGTTTAATATGCACAGTGACGTTCACTGTGGCCGCTGTCTTGTCTTCAGTACCCGACAAGATATCCAAACGAAGAGAATTTTATCTGTGATAATTCGAATACAATCAGTGATTTCAAGGTAAAAGCTTTGGAATGAGGAATCATACAGCGAGTTGGGTTTGCATATGGCCGACAACGCCCTTAAATTAATCACATTTTGCAGACATTTGTTCCCGGGTGACGAAAACCTGTCATTATATATTCATTTAGCTGAGATGTTACATCATTGACACAAGGGAACTGCGCTCTTCTGGGTTATTACGCAGCCAGTTGTGATAATTCCTTACCGACGTTTCCTGACAACATGTCGATCCCATCTTCAGCGTTCAAGAATCCAAATGGACACAAGAGTTTGTGACATGTCTAACGCAATTAACTTCGGAAGCGAATGTGGGTATCGTTCAATGCAGTGAGAACTAACAGTTTCCCCAGCTAAGCATTCGGGGTGATAGCTTTTCTTAAAAAAATTTCTAGTTGGCTTACAAAATTGCGAAGATTCTTGAGATTCGACAGCGCACCAACAAAACAAGTTCAGAATGACGTCACTCGAATGGTTAGCAATACACCTAACCTTATCGCTCGTAATCTGGAAATTATATTTGACAGCCAGCATACTTCTTGTCAGTTTAGACAGTCTGAAGTCGCGTATCGACTTGATCAGAAGACACGACACGGTTATATATATATATATATATATATATATATATATATACACACATACACGCGTGTGTGTATGCACATACATACATACATAAAACAGAACACGACATTCAGACGATTTTAATATAACACTGCTGAAGAATTAAGAGGCGCAAGAATAAAAACTAAACGTATTTTGGTCGTCTTAGGGCTGTCGGCTCTCTCACATTGTGGAAGGAACATAGGCGGAGGGTACTCGAGAATACGGTGATGAGGAAGATATTTGGGAGCTAAGAAGACTATATAACGAACAGCTTCATGATCGGTATTCCTAACCAAATAGCATTCTGAAGCATACAGCATTTTGGCAGGGAAGTCTGAGAGAAAGAGACTATTTGGAAGACCTAAGCGTAGATGGGAAAATAAAATATATCTTAAAGAAGTGGGATGGGGGCATAGACTGGTAGGATCTGGCTAAGAATACGGACAGGTGGCGGGTTCCGGTTATGTGCGGTAATAAACCTCTGGCATTCCTAAAATGCGGGGAATTTCTTGACTAGCTGAGCTTCTCGGGAAGGACTCAGATACATGGAGTTATTCAGTTAGGATGGCAGTTAGTACAATCGAGCTATTGTGAGCTACACTTAACAGTTTACAGACGCTCACTGAGACGCCGTCATCAGCCCAGCACACATCGTGTCTATATTCGCGCTCAGTCCACACATCTGTAAGTTGGTGTGTGTAGCTGCAACCGCAGCAGTTTGTGTCGTCGTGACAGCGTTGAACGGTAAACAGCTTCCTTTAGGTACCATCACAATAAAACATGCGGTGTAAGGTCAGGCGAGCGGGATGGCCATGTGACAGGGCTACATCTTCCAATGGAGTTCGGCGGAAACTTTCGTTGCAAGAAGCCTCGCCTACACTTCAATGCCAAAATAAGGATGTGAGCCGTCTTGATGTAACAGAACGCTAATCGAACTCGCTTCTTCCAAAATCGGTGGGACAAGTTTATCCAGCGTGTCTTGGTACATCCCTCCTCCCCCCCCCCCCCCCCCCCCCCCCAACAACAACCAACAAATTAAATAATTAGAGGTGTTGTTGCCGGGGGCGTATTGCCCTCATTAATACAAATTAAAAAGTCTGGTTTTTTTTAAATTAACAACGACGACACGGTGTGAAGAAAAAAAAAA
>Ga0123355_10009146_pt1 | contig 15030 bp, 10 predicted proteins | sample TergutEmb28metaG_3_FD_89872 | JGI IMG/M metagenome (GOLD analysis project Ga0123355, IMG submission 89872) | Embiratermes neotenicus P1 segment gut microbial communities from Petit-Saut dam, French Guiana - Emb289 P1 | ecosystem: Host-associated > Arthropoda: Insects > Digestive system > Gut ...
AAGGCAACTGTATGTGGCACATGTAGGGTGCACAAACATTTCAGTCACAGAATATGTCAAAGATGTATGGACTTTAACAACAGAGACTTCAGTTGGCATAATTATGTTCTTTGAGTGCCAGCTAAATGTTCAAAATGTAAAATTACCTGAAAAATGTTGAATCAGACTTGCGAGGTGGCTCCTTGCTGTACACTGTACCCATGAGCCATCCAACTTTGGAGGTAGCTCTTTGGCTCTTCACTGTGACAATGAGGTATGAGACCCATGAGGCAGCTCTTTGGCTGCTCACTGTGGCCGTAAGTCAAACTTGTTATTAGTATATGGGCTGTAAGTTCAAGAGAAATTAATTTTTTACAGACAGAATAGCTGTGCAATGTGACATGTAATTGGACATGCAACAGTGTGGTAAAATTAGAATTAAACTCCTGCTCTGAGTTTTGACTTGCTGGGGATACAATGTGTTGGTTGCTTTCTGCTTTATCTGTACTTTTCATGAACTCCTGCTCTGTGTTTTGATGTGCTGGGGATACAATGTGTTGGTTGATTTCTGCTTTATCTGTACTTTTCATGAACTCCTGCTCTGTGTTTTGATGTGCTGGGGATACAATGTGTTGGTTGATTTCTGCTTTATCTGCACTTTTCGTGAAGTTTTATTGGTTCAATAGAATTTCTTTAGCTCTCTGTATGTAACAAAATGACATGTTTATGCACTGAGTTCAGAAGAATTGATTGTGAATAGACCATCTGGCCATGAATAGTAAGTAATTAACCCACTGAGGCTGGACAGAACATTTTTTGTGTAACTGTAAATGTATTGCATGTTCCACAAACTGATTTGTTCTGTGAGCTGAATTTTTAGGATTTAACGAATTCTTCTTGGGCAGACAGCTGCAACAGGTGGCTCAAATCAACAATTATCAGGGCTCTATAATGAGAACCCTGATGATGGATTAGGAGTTCGTCTCTGAAATGGTGGTTGATTTTGACCACCTGCTGTGATTGTGAGCCTGAGAAACTTTTATTGAATCCTGTCATCACATACATTTTGGAACTAAGCCATAACATATGTTAAAACTTTTCCAATATTTGGCATACAGTACAGTCACCATTTTGAGGGTGATGATGATAAGTGCAATGTAACCTGAAATGTTTGAACTTCTCCTTCATGCAGTGCTGGTAAGGAGTAAGTACTACATCTGTACCAGCTTTCAAACTTCTGACTGTGGTTTCTAATAGAGGGGCCTTTGTCCTAATATTTATAGGCATGTAGTGCACACATATCTGCACTGGTTTGACTTTCTCTTCACTTCTGTGTACCTTCTACAGTATACTGAATATCTCTTGATAGAATTTGGTACTGTGTGGGTGACTGTTGTTAAACTAAGAGATGTGATCACTTTTCAGAGGTGCTGCATTTCAATATATTTGTTAGTGATAAGTCTCCAAAACATTCTACAAACCCCACCTTTAAGTGTCATCTAGACAGAACATGTGTGAGTGTCTGTGCACTTTCCAGTTTATTTTTCTATTGTGTTATCTCTTCAGTGCATCTTTCCAATCTTGTTCTTTATTTACAAGCTTATTATTCAGTGGAATGAGAAGTGCTGTATGCCAAAGACATAGAAAGAGCTTAAATCTGTGCAACTGAGTCTGCATCTGTACCATGTCACTGAATTCTTTAAAATGGTTTCCATTCTGTTCAAGAAGTTTCCTCTGCTTACCACTATTTGCTTTGTTCCTGCTTCATACAGAGGCCAATACTTCGGTGAATTATGGTGTGGATGCTGTTGACCACGTCGAGGAAGCTTTCAAGAGTGTGATAGTAGAAATGGAGGATACAATCAGGCAGGATGAAAACTTGAATACTCTTCCTCCACCACCTACATCTGCATCCTCTGTAGATGATCTGGCTGTGGATTGGCAGTATCAGCTACCAGCACCACCATCTGCTTTTAGAGACTCTGTTTCTCCCACATTCACAGAGGGTGGGACAATTATATTGGCAGATTCACAGGTGCAGTAACCCACTGGTATTTACCTGATTCAACATTAGCCTGAAATTAAAGGTTTTTTAAGTATTTCTGTGAATTGTTATAATGTAAAGAGTACCTGATCTAATGTATGGGGAAAATAAGTTAAAGGTGCTGGAAACTGATGTCTTACATTTTCAGGAATATGGTTTGAATCTTGGCTGGGAAATTCAGATACATAAGTGGGATGTAACTGGCCCCTTATAACCCTAAATGTGTATATTCAAACAGTCTTCTGGGATATGACATAGTGTAGCTTGGTAGACAGGAATCAAAGCTACAGGGGAATGTAGTTAGTGCCTCCATCTGAAGTTATAGCATAGTCATTAGCAGTGCTGTTCTGATAATAGAGATCTGATACTCTATTCTCAGCCAAGAAATAAGATATTTTGACTACAAATTTTTATGATTCTTTACAATTTCTCCATATAAATACCGGAATAATACCTTGAAAGGCTGTGCTTGTTTTTCCCACTTCCTTTTCACTTCATCATCAGTCCCACCCCTCCCTTTGACAACGCAGAAATGGCAGGTTAAATGGCATAAAGCAAACCAAGAATTACTCAAGTGGGCCATAATCGTGTCTTCCTTCAGACTGCAGCCTTTGTGGGTTTGACACAATGCCATTCATCGGATAGGTAAACCCAGTGTTTGAGAGAATATTAACTGAAGATGAAGGCAACCGATTTCTTTGAAATGTTGAAACTCACCCAGCAGACTACAGTGTCATTAAACCAAATGACCAAAATGTGAAATTTTAAAACCATGGAAACCTGAGTTCTCATTAGAAACAAACGCCATGAATATAAATGACTATTGTGAACTGCTGCTTGTCAGCTGATAAGTCAAACCTCATGTACATGAATGACCACAATGTTCAAAAAGTCATACTGCATGTTACAGTAATACGCTCATTAATTCAAAAATAATTTAATTAAAATACCGTACAGTCTGAAGAACATGACATTCCCTGGCTTGAAACATAGGATTTAGTGTACTTATAATGTAGTTAATTTGAAATTAAAAACTATATCATAGCCCTCTGTTTACTAAATTTTAATAATTTCACATATTATTTTCTGGGCAATTTGCACGAACATTTGTGCACAACTGTAGAACGTGGGCTGGGATAGCATAGTTGGTATAGTGACTTGTTATGGACTGGGTGATCCAGGGACTGAATCCTGTAGAGGCAAAATTTGCACCTGTCCAGACCAGCCCTAGGGCCCACCCAGCCTCCCACACAATGGGTACTGGATCACTGCCACAGGTAAAGCAGTCAGGCCATGGCATCAGCCGCCCACCCCCATCTGGTGCTGAGGTTAAAGGAGTACAGCTATCCCTCTATTCCTTCTCTATGCCTTCATGACAGGTTACAGGTTGAAGTCTACATTTACAACTGTTACCATTCTTACATCATATCAGTCAGACTTGGACCAGTGTTGTAGCTCAGCCAGATTAATTTACATTGCATTGTGACCTTCACAGAGGCAACCAAAATACAGTGGTGTATGCAAGTGTGCTGAATGTATACCCAGCTGAATTGCAGTTATCTCTGTAATGGTCATGCTGGAATGTAAGGTCTTATTTTTTCCCATCATTGTCTGTATAGAGGACAGGCTACCAGCAATTGCATCTCTTGTGTACTACTGTGCAGTGCTGACAAGAATGGGGTGGAGGGGAGGGGGGTCAGTACAAATTACCAGGGTGCAGGGCCCATCTGTGATGCATATGTTTTTGTTTTTCTCAACAGTATCATTATTTGTTGATTGTACAAATTAACCCTTTCAGACCTTGCCCAAGTCACTCTGCAACTGACAGTCAGTCTTTCCAATTTAATGGAAAGATTTTTAGCTGGCAGTCCTTGCTGGGAGCTTAAAAAAATTTTTTCATGGGGCCTGAACCCCATCTCAGCGTCCCTGCTACTGAACAACACTGAATGGGAGGAACTTCATGGTCACATAGGTTGTCCTAGTAGCTTCAACAAGTTTCTCAGTGTTGACCAATCAGTCCCAGTCACTGATGACCTTTCTGTGATGCAAAGAAACCATTTTGTGAACTATCTGTAGTGGGCCTTTTTGTGCATTGTTCATATGTTCTGTAAAGGCAACAAAACATTGTGTAGACTAAAGTACAGCTGACAACAGCCTCTAACCACCTTTCTGTGATCTGAGGGCAACATTATGTATTCTGTGCATGTAGTCAGCATTTCTGTGTGTCATTGATTTTGTACAGTGGAGTCATCTGGCTGAGCTACTGGCTCTGGTCTAAGCCTCACCACCATGTTGCAAGAAGAGTGACTGCACCACTCTACAGTAGTACTCTACGATCAATATTTTACAAACATGAATGTTTGCTAGCTGGCTGGCTGGCTTGCATTTTGATGTACACTTTATTCAAATGAATACAGTTGCAAACACTTAAAAACAAATACAAGGCAATATGACAGCTTGCAACATGACATCCAGACTTCAACCAAGCACACATAGGTCTGTGTGGGCTAAGAAAATTTGCTAATTCATAGCCCAATGTTTCAGTACTGACCACTTTGAAAGAAATTAGTTTTAGTATACTATAGACATTGCAGCTCTTAAAACTAAGAAAACATTTTTTTCAGGTGTTCCAAGAGCCGTCCTTATCAGCAGAACCTCAACCAAATATTCGTAAGACAATTTCCCCCACCATGGAGCTTCAAGACTATCTCAATTTAAACTTCACCAATCAAATTCACAGAAATAATGCCACTCGGATCAACCCTCTATTTAACTCACACCACTTTGAAGATAGAAAGAAGCCTTCTGCATTATCTGATGATGGCACGGAAACGTTCAACAACAACAACAACACAAAGCACATGTACTATCAAAAGACACAGTCTCAGAAGCAAGACATAACACAGCAAGAGTTGCTGAATTCAAATTTCTGGAAAGACCAAAGAAAGGAAACGTCCACAAGGACTGGTGTTCCTGGAAGTCATGATCCAGTAAATTTCACTATTACCACATACCAAAGACCTCAAGACACTGCTACATTATTCAGTGAAGATGGTGAAAAGGAGAGGACACGTTTTTTTAAAAATTCATCAACAGGGTCTAGTAAAATAAGAACAGGAGTGTTGCAACACAAGTACAGTTCTGCCAGTTCTTTAAACAACAGCACTGCTGGGCTGTCAAGAACAAATTCTTGCAACAGTAGTGACATCACTTCCAAGCCTCATGGTCCAGTTTCGTCAACATCTGTCAAGCGATCTACATCATATATCTCACTTTTGACCAATCCTTTGTCTCAGCATGGAAATGATCTCCAGTCTGGCCATGCAAACATTCGGTACACAAGCAGAACAACATCTGTTGGCAATCTGACAGCTCAGGCACAACTGGATACACGTAACAAGAGAACATACGAAACCTGGCGTCTCAGGAAGACAACAAGTGAAGATAATGTGACACAAGACCTGCAAAAACATCTTCAGGATGGAACTACATCACCCTCCAGAGTGGAGGAGCAGAAGAACACGCGTGTTGGACAAAAGGAATGGCGAAGCTCACAGCAGCAGTCTGTAGCAACAGAAGAAGAGCAAGTACAGCTGCTGACACAACAGGAGCAGTTCCTTCAGCAGCTGTCACAACCTCAGACATCTAATACTGATGCACCTCTACAGTCACTACAGGTGAGGAATTTGTTCACCATCTATAGGCATATTTAAAAACTTGTTATTCTTAAGGAAAGACATACACGACATATGGGCTACTTTGTACCCTAACTCTGTGCAAACAGGACTCAGAATTTCAGATCCCACTGCAATTATTATTGACTGTAGAAAATTCAAAAGGTAGGGTGACCTCTAGTGACATCATGATCATACCAACTTTAATGAAATTTGCTGAATTGGTTTAAAAAAAGTAAAATTGAGATCACATATCCATGGACATGGTGGCACAATAATATCTGTTTTTCTTAAAAGTTAAGGAAAGTAGCAAAATAGAAGATTCTAATAAGTCTGTGTTCTTACTCAGGTTCTTAGAAGCATTCTGCCACAACTGAATCAATCAAATGTTTTGTGTGACAGCCAGGCAGCCATTCAGCAGCAGAAATCAGAGAGCATGGCTTTCCTCAGGTAATGTTGGCAAATTTGTATGTTTCACATAATAATATACAGTGTGTTCTTCTTCATACTTGGCTGAAAAAAATACATAAAATTATGAGAAAAAATATTCATGAGTGTAAAATACAGAGCCAGGATAGTGCCATTCAGTGCCTGTGCCCAGCTGCTGTAGTTATGCAGTTTGCACTTGTTTATGTTTTGTTGAGTTCCATCTTGACTCAGACACTGGAAGCAGGCTACACTGACAGATTTTATGTGGTTTTGTCAGTCCGTCCAGTAAATAGCAGGCTGTAACCTTATAATAGGCCAATACCACTTCCTTCCCAATTTATTATTCACTAATCATTTTACCCTTTGATGCTGTATGATACTGGCTTTTGACAGTGCTGTTAAATTCACCGTTTGGTGCTGAACAAATGCAGTGGGAAGCTCAAAATTCCAAACATCATATACATAAGTATACTTGCTCTTATGCAGCCTTTTTCAGTCTTCTGCAAATTGCATTGGACACTTAATTCCAGCATCAAAGGGTTCAGCAAGAAAATGATTCAAATTTAAATTAATTGACTTCTACTTCAACCCTGTCATATACATAGTGTTTACACAAGTATCAGATGAGAAGTTTTTCATAATACATTATCTGAGAAGTTGGGGGTATACATAAAGGTAACCACATCCTGTGCAGCTATCTTCCTGAAAACTGAAGATTATCAATGGATGTTGTCTCATATTCAGGTAAATATGATAAATCCAACAAAGATGTAAATATGGATGATATTAAAACTAGAAGACTAAGATTTGCAGTCATATTATAACAATGGAAGGTGAAAGGATCTCAAAAAAGGTTCTTAATGGGAAGTTTCATAATACAAGACCAGTGGGAAAACCAAGAACAAAATGGGAGTTCATCATCTGGAGGGACATATCACAGATCCTAGGAATAAGAGGTTGGAAGAGACAAGCAGAAGACAGAGAAGATGGGAGGCATCTTCTGAGGGATGCCAGGGCCCAGAATGGGCTGTGGCAACATCAATGGAATGGACTGGGATCATAAATCCGAGATTTCTAATAATGATTTTCAATAATTTTGGCAGTCAAGCTGGCTTTTGTGATATCACAATAGAACTTAATACAAGAGTGGGTAGGTATGCTCCACTTTTGAGTATGAATATTCCCAAATGTCATACAGCGTTAAATCTTTGTTATGTCAAAAATGAATCAAAGTCTGTAGACCTGATCAGATGTATGTTTTACTTCAGCTAGCAGTTTTTTTTACCATGTGCCATTTTTTCAGAAAGTTTATAAATCTGTACTACAGTGTTATGATTTAAAATAAAACTGGCAACACAGTGTGTAGCATAGGTTTCCAGTACTAAATGTTAATGAAAGCCAATAGAGCACTCTTCCAATGGAACATTTGGGCAGAAAGATGTATGGTCAGACAAGACACTCCTCATATACATTTGCTTCATGAACCTTGTGCAAAGAGTGCATGAACCTTGTAAGAATTCTGCTGCAAAGACAGCAAGACATATATATATATATATACATATATATATATATATATATATATATACACATATGTATCTCTGACAAATCTGTAGAATTCTTGAAGTTTTCAGTAATCTTTTTTTATGGTTTGTGGAGATTATGCACATATTGCAGCATGTCACATTCCTTCACAGACATGGATGTTGAAGGAAGTTGGAAAACTGATTGCTATCCCATATTTACTCCTTCACAAATATTTTCTTTTAAACTACATGTGTCTTAACTGTCTCTTTAATTTTATTACAGCTCCAAAACTTCTCCTACACAACTGACTTCCAGAAATGCAGAAGAATTGTCAAATCATAATTTTGTCAAGGATGCAACCTCTGCAACTTCAGAGAAGCACAATGCTAATGAAAAGACACCTAATGACACGAACACTAGTGAAAAGAAACGGTATACATATCAGGGTCCTCCAGCAATTAACTTTGCCACATGGACTGAGCGACCAAAGAGTCAGGTTACCATTAAGATGGATCGTGACTGCAAGAGAGGCATTGGACAAACTGGCCGCATGAATGAATGTAATGAAACTCCTGCTCAAACAGGAAATTCTGAGCCCAAGGGTAAGACTTCAGTGGTAGAAAGAAATGGTGATATAGAAACATTGCAGCAGTCTAGAAATGATGAAGAAAATGCTCAAAACAAAGTAAATAATAAAGTGAACAGTTCACAAGAGGTAAGAAAATTAGAGCCTGCCTCGCTGACCATGAGATTGATTTCTCACACAACAGCAACTGGTTTCCGGAAGCCTGTGGCAGCAGCCAGCCAGAAGGTTGGTTCATCTAGTTATATTTCTGAAGAAGCACAGGTGTCCACAACTGAAGCCAAAGAAGCAACAGGGTCCTCAACGGCTGGCCTGAGGGTTGGCAGTACCTTTCAACAGAGTGATCCTTCACGAGTGCCAATTGTTAGAGCTGTTGAGCTCAAGAAGTCTTTCATCCAGCAACAAAACATGCACAGTAATTCTCATGCCTTGCACAGATCATCCACGAAGTTGAATGGTGAAGAAGATGGGGGTCACCATGGTGCCAATATGGTGGACCAGAGAAAGAGTACTTCACATCACAATGGAGGAGTTAATAGTTTGGCTAAGAGATTTTCAAGTGTTGTTTCATCATCAAATGGTCCTCCAGGTTTCTCCACAGCACAGCCATTGTCATTCTGTGGAGAGGTTGATCCTGTGGACACCAAAGGAAATGACAGCCCAACTAGTTTACCTTACAACAGCACTCTCTCCTACAGGAGTGTAAGCTCAACTAATCTGAATACAACGAATGTAAATAAATACCAAGACACTCAGCTTAAGAACAGAGATGGAAGAGGCCCTCGGAAGTACACGTCTGTTGTTGGAATTAACAGTGATTCAGATTGCAGTCTGTCATCAAGTTTCCATGAACCAGCATCAGAGTCAAACAGGGTGCTGTCAAGGGTGCCTGGACCTTCTGTGGTCAGAGTGAATGGTTTCGCTGCCCCCAAGCAATTAATGCCAGTTGTAAAAGGTTTCCAGTTTGCCTCTGCAGCAGCCAATATGGATACATCTCCCCCATCACCGACCAAAATCTCAAATACAAGTGCTCATCACCCAAGGGTTCAGCGATCAGACTCAACATCGGCCAACAGGAGCTGGAGGACAGTGGATACTACAGACTACCCATCTTCTACAAGTTTTGGTAACATTAATACTTATGTGCAGAAAAACTCAAATGAATCAAGACCAGAAACTGTCATTATGAACGTTACAACAAATGCAGAATCAAAACCACCTCCGCCCCCTCCCCAAGCAGTAGTTCTCCGGAAACCAACGACCCAACCTCGTCCAAAGAGTTTCCCAGCAATTCAGTCCAACCCTCGGGGTCAACTAATGGATGCAATTAAGAATTTTGGTGGTCGAGAAAAACTGAAGCATGTTCATGATGAAAGGGATAGCTCCCTCAATACGGTGCTCATCCAGTGAACAGAGATATGTGTATGTGTGTGTGCTTGCATGTATGTTTGTTGGTAACTGTGAAGCTCATCCATACTCAAAAGACATGCTTCTTGTATGTCGAGAGTTCCTAGCTAAAGTTCACTCAACTGCAGTAATCTGGTCTCAGGCACAGCTTCACTGGCTTTAAGTGTTCCAACCTAGTTGCAAGGGTGTTAACCAGTGTTTAATCCAAAACAAACTGACTTTGCACTTTCTCCTAATATAAATTAGCCAATCTATTTACTGTTTATGTATGTTTCCAGACTTTGCTTTCTGCTTAGAGTGTTACATTCTCTTCTTTTTATATTGCTTCCTACACTTTTTATCACAAGCTTATCTTATACTTTCTGTTAACATTCAAAACTGGGCTCATTTTTATGGGTGCAACAACAGACAAGGTCTCTTAGGGTGTCTGTGTTTTGAAATTTGTGACCTCTTCATGAAGACTAAAAGTCATCATACCTCCTTAGAGGAACACAATTTCAGTATTTCACCCATACTTACTAGATATACAAAACTAAGCTTTATATTTTGATTCCCTGCAAATGTGACCAGGATTGAAACCTGCATTAAAATTACAAGTATAATAACCAGAAAAATTTTGCAGCTATTCAGCAGAATAAATTGCAATCTTTTCTGCAAGACATAATTCTGCCTACACAGAGTTATAACATAACATTAGGTGACATTATTATTAATACTGCTGTGAGAAATAGAGAGCCCTAAGTTACTAGACTGCTAAAAATATTGTGTAGCTAAATAAATTTTTCTCTCAATTATGGCAAAGATGTAATAACAGCTTTTTGTGTCTAAGTCTTTAAACATTCTCTGTGGAATTTAATGTTTCAAGCAATGGTGCCTGCAGACATGTTTTTAATTAACTGTGACATGCTAAAGACAAGTAATTGTTTCATAATAGTGCATCATTTCTACATTTAATATTATCTTGAGATTCAGTATTCTCACTGTGGTGAATATCAAGATGATACTGTATAGTTTTACAGGTAAATACCAACATTCTGAAGGAATATGCTACCCCGACTATCAGAGGGAAGCAATGTTTTTCTCTGAAGTTAGAGGAGCTAGGAGCTTCAGTCAAAACGCTGGTACCTAGCAACAAGTATATCATGGTGTCACATCCCAGAATGCCATAATCACCATACTGTACTGTGTTATTCCTCCTCACTCAATAACCACTTGTCATATAAACTATTTTCTGAGGCTCAATTCATGCTGTAATATGAGTTACATGAAGAATGTGATGTTTCCTAAACAGCAGTAACAAGTCCATCGTGGAATTAGCAAACAAGGCATATATAAAACATCTGAAATTATTTAATGTACTGTAAATTATATCTGGGGACTTTTTAATGTGTCATAAAATAATGTTATCGTTGATATTGTACATCAAAAAGATATTAGTACACAGTGTCACATTCCAAAAAAATTGCTATTTTTAAAAAGTGTCTTCAGAAATTATGAGCGAGGTGATCTGTTATATATGTGCCTCCTGTTTTATTTCATTATATTTTTTTTTTAAATACAAGGATATTAAGATCAGAAGAACTGTATAAACATTCTTTTCAAAAAACAAGATGGAACTTTCCATTATTCCTAATGTTGAATTAAGGTGGTCTGTGGCCTTGGCATATGTATTTTCAGAGGCCATTTTTGTGCTGTCACAATCTGCAGAGGTTTGCAGGGTATTAGTGAGTTACCATGAATGGGATATGAAAGAATTTAGGATTGAAATAAAATGAGACCTTTCGAGAAACATTATAAACAAACAAGTTTTCACTGGAACAACTGCACCACATTGCTTCATGTAACTTGGCCTTGATTTTATTTATACATATATAAATTAAGTTTAGTATAGTATAGTTTAGTTTAGTTTAATTTAGTTTAGTTCAGTTACTGATGGTTATTTTCACTGTGATACTCCTGGTGCACCATTTTGAGCTGGTTACATGTCACAGAATATGAAGTGCATTGAAAACAAAGAAAGCAGTACACCCACCCCACTGACCTGCTTCAGGCAGTAAAGTTTGCTTATTTCTTGTAGATGTAGTTCTGCAAACAGTTGCAGGTCACATAAGGGGGTAATTTCACAACTACACATTGAATTAATAAAATCTAGCCACTTCTGTTACAAATTTAATAAATTTTTCAAATATCTTCATATTCTGTAGATAGCATTTATGAACCTTTTGAAAATTAAGATTTCACATACTCATTATCAGTGGTGATTCAGTTTTTAACTCAAACCATGAACCATCCAGAATTATTAACATGCCAAGATACAGAAGCTTTTCTGTTTTAAGTAAATTTGTGTTTTTTCTGTGTCCTGAAAAAGTATGACAGACATTTTCATGTCCTTGTGTTCTGTGTTTTGCAGCGTATGAAATATACAGTACATCACGTGCCCCCTTGTGAGGCGTCACATATCTCCTGAGCACACACATAACTCCAGTTCACAGTTGCAGCTCTAAACATTCTTTATATTTCTGTCTCACTGACACGTCTGTTAGATGTTAACATTAGGTAATAATAATCTGTATGTATTGGATGGCAGAACAGAATTAAATTAGCCCCAGCATATGTAGAGTGTGTTGGTGCATAAATGTGTCCAGCTTTGCTGCAGGCAACAGACATCCTTGATAATTCACTGTTGTCACTGTCAAGGTATCTGACAGTGTGGAAAAACCTTTGCAATACTTACATATTTTAAAGCAATTTATACAATACTCTTATCTTCAGCATTCATAATGACTGCAAAAGTTTTTTACTTTTAATAACCATGGCTAAATTCAGGTTTTTGTGGGTTGCAGGTACATGAAATTATTAAAGTATAGAGGTCATATCCATTGTCTATAAGTAATATGATAAAATATCCATAAATTTCTGTATGTATCACAAACTATGAATGTATGAGAACAGGACTTTGTATATAATCATTTTTCTTTTTCATTCATAGGGAATGAGTAGTATTTCTCATGTATATACGAGTATCTATATGCATATATATATATATATATATATATATATTAAAGGGTGTAACATAACCTCAATAACGGATATGGATAGCAAATACTGAAACTGCCTTAAGTGCAGGAAGTATTTTTCCACATTTCTTTAAATAGCTCAACATATTGTACTACTGTACAGGAGTGTGAAGTGCTGCAACAGTAATTTATTTGTGACCTTGGAAGGAACTGCCTTGCAGATAAGGAACTAGTAAACACCTTAGCAACAAAGCGACACCTACAATATTGATGTGTAAAACTAGAATTAAGAAGGCAAGTTACTTCTATTGTTTGTCACTTTAAGAAATAAATCTGTATGTTTAACACACTCTTGTATTTGTTTTTGACTGCATACTTTGTATTAAAAGAGGAGTTCTGTATACATGTCTGAGAGAACATATTACTAGTATGTTCCCATATTAACCTTTCTAACCTACATGTCACAAATAACTATACAGTATGTTATTTAAAACAGATGAATCACATATCAATTAAATATTTATGATAGGTAGCTCAAAACTGTTTACCTTGTCAAAGGAGTGTTATTCTTGGACATAAAGCCACAGTTTCATGGTTTTTCCTGCATTGCCTTTGTAGGCCTACACACATCTGGGACTGTGTTTCGCAAGTAATGTGGTGCATAATGGTTGAATCAGACCACAATGCAACATGAACATTACTTTCAAACAAAAATTTGGAATATGGCGCAACTGTACTATATAATTTGGAGGAGAAATGGTGGTTATCCACAGGCAATGGTTCAAAGTATTCACATGCATGGAAACATACTCAATGATCAATTGGCGTTAGTAAGTAAAGTTCACCCCAGAACAGGCCACGAAGGCTCAGGGGGGAGTAGAGGCATAGCTCTACTCTTTCTTTAACTTCGGCGCTATATGGGTGTTGGTGGTCAACGCCAAATTATGACAACCAATGAAGGAATCTTCGAAGTCTGAGGTTCAGGGTACCGTGAAGATAGAAACACCAGGTTCCTCTGAAACAACTGGCTTACCTTCTAAAACTATACGTTCAGGAATCCAATATCAGCTGGAAATTGCGTCAACAAAATCTAACCTAACTTCGACGTTTACAGTAATCTACTCGTTGATTACCACATACGCACAATGGGAAGACCGGTGAAAAAAAAAACAGACGTTAAGACCGTAATCTAAGTCACTTATGGTAAGTAATAATAGAAAAACCACTGAAACACTTTATTCACGACGTCCACTCCACTCTATAGTGCATCTTACTGTCACTCACGAACATTAACAGATTACAATTTTGACAACAATCTGCAGCCCAGAGACGAGGCTCCCGTGTAAGTGTTGTTTACGCCTTTCAATTAAATGACAACCTCTTTACTTACTTTTGTACACTTAAGGCTGTATTTAACATTTCGCTCCACTCGCAGCCCTGAGTTAACACTGACATTAGACCTACGCATCAGCAGGCCCGCAATGACAGAAGCGCTCCGAGGCAGCGAGTATGGACGTGTTGAAAGTTACTTGAGGGGCATTTAGTTTATTGTTCATCTGTTACAAAACATCTGATCAAACATAGTTTATGCATAACTAACACAAATATACAAGGCGCAGTGGTGAATGCATATCGCTTGAGCGAGAATGGTTCCACAGGTTGACGTCGGGAAAGTGCAGAAAAGTCCGAAAATAATTGGCTGCAAAGTCCAGTGATAATCACAGAATTATTGAGTTGTAGACATAAAAAACGGCGCTTCAAATGCTTTCTGCATTTGGTCAGAATTCTCCTGAATGTGGATAATTCCGATCAGCTATTAATAGATGTGGGTTACAGGTAATTATTGGATTTGACACAACTACAGGCGAACTTGTAAGGTGCTACGAGAGATTCAGCTTGCTTGATTAATGACAGTACTCACGAGCACAATTTGTAGCTGAGTGTGGTATTTGCATACAGCATTGGCCCAACCAGATTTTCTTGTGCCACTGAATCAAATATTTTTGTCTCGTTTTTGGTCAGAACACAGAATGCAAAGGTCGCTGTACAAAATTGCTGGCTCAGCGATTTCTAAATCATCATCATTACCATTTTGGCCATCATTGAAATTCAACGACGCAACTTCATCCCCTAAAGAGCTTTTGGAAAGAATTTTTCTGTGGCAAGTTTTATTTCTCTTTTGGAACATGAATTGCTGTCCTGCCCCATCCGTTTCGGCAGCTCATTTCCTGCGCTTGAGCTATCGGTCGCTTTGTGCTGATTTCTTCTAGTACAGTTTTTTTTGGGGGGGGGGGGGGGGGGGGGTAGAACCCCTTTGTTGTTTTTTTTTTTTTTTTTGCGCGAAGGGGCATTTTCTCTTCTTTTTTTTTTTAA
>Ga0123355_10009147_pt1 | contig 15030 bp, 9 predicted proteins | sample TergutEmb28metaG_3_FD_89872 | JGI IMG/M metagenome (GOLD analysis project Ga0123355, IMG submission 89872) | Embiratermes neotenicus P1 segment gut microbial communities from Petit-Saut dam, French Guiana - Emb289 P1 | ecosystem: Host-associated > Arthropoda: Insects > Digestive system > Gut ...
CACACACACACACACACACACGCCCACACACATACACACACGCCCACACCCCCCCACACACACACGCCCACACACACGACCAAACATACACACACATACACACACGCGCCCACACACACACACGCCCACACATACACACACACGCCCACACACACACAAACACGCCCGCCCACACACACACACACACACACACAGGATATACACATACTCAGTCACATACATCTCCACCACCTCTACTCTTCCCAGGATCCCAGCGCAAACTCACCCACCGTCAATTATTCTAACAGTCATTGAAAAGAAAGTAAGGCATGCAAAACAGAACAAGACATTTTCCTTTTCTATAGATCCATACTTCTTTTCAAAACACAACCCAAGATTGAAGTCGATTTTAAAAACATCTTATTCCGATTCCAACACCAGAGAAATAAATAAAATATTATACGCGCACAAACGTAACAAAAGGTACACAATGAGATGTCAAATATTATCAGAAACTCAAAACGGCTACGGAATAATTTATAAAGCGGAGACTCTCTCTCACTGTTAGAGATTCTGTGGGAGATGTACTTTATTTTATTTCGCGCTGATGTTTCAACTACACAGATCAGCCGGACAAGAAATAACATTACGTACGGTATTGAATGATGACTTGGCAAGCCAGACACTATACTGCTGTTAGCCTTAGAGGTCCTCTGGAAGGCCAGCACAGCAAGTCTTGCCTATCGATATTCGAACGGCAGATCTCTCAATTACAGAACAGGAAATCACCCACCCTAACCACCTGCAGAGCTCCGTGGAACAGAGTCTTTGTTTCAAATCTGAACAGTCATCCCGCTGGCACTGAAGTTCCCTACTTTTTATGGAACATAAATGTTAAGCCTGCTGAGACGAGAACGTGTCATCGGCAATGTGAATCCGCGAGGAAATCTGACGTTTCGTAATCTCAGAAATTAGCGTAGAGAGGTCTTAAGCACCTAATTCGGAAGAAATGTCGTTTTTTATTCCTTCATTAGCTCAATTAGCAGTCGGTCAGGTTGCTTGTGTGAAGTGTTTAATAGCGACATCTTATGGATCAAAACGTTTTACGGCAAGTTTGTATTTTGGAAAACACGGTACAGGCCTACACTACAGTAAACCCGTGAGGTCCGAAACGGGAATCTTTTGGTTATATATGCGTTACCAAAACGGCTAAATTCCAAAATATATCCCTGTAAAAATTCATCACTGTTATTATTTAAGAACTTACTCTCAAACGACTGAAACAACAACAAGTGACTAGTAGCCAAATTGCTAGTTCAGCTCGTGGTTGAGTAAAAGTAGGAATTAATAAAAGATCTTTCAACTTGAGTGTGTACTTAAGGCATCCCCCACACTAATTGCCAAGACTAACAAACTGAACCATCCAACAGCATTCGTCGCCGAGTTTCGCTTCGCGGGTGTAGATTACGATTAGCAACTGTAAGTACCACTTGTTCGTTTTTCTGTTTCTGCAATCACACGCACGCATGCGTGTAAACACACATGCACAAATTTAATGTGTATTGGACCGTGCATCGTTGTGATAACTGAAGAATAGGAACCAACTAGATGCCACTTCTTGTTTTATTATACTTATGATATGCTCAACATATTTCGGACACTTCTATGCCCATCATCAGGAGCTCACAACAATAGTGCTGATTACCACATGGGCCGTCCGGTTCTTGGGTTGCTGTTGGTTGGAAGTTAGGTGCAGGCAGGCTGGATAAGTGTCCGGGATGCAGGCCTGCAGCATTACCTTCATGCAATAATTGTTTTATTAAGGTTCATCATCATCATTATCATCCGTCACGAATTGAGCCTTGATCGACCTGTTTCGGCCTCATCTAACAGTCCCTTCAAAGGTCTTCCAAGTCGTCTTCGTCCATTTGTTCTATAATTCATCATATTTTGGGCATCCTGCTGTTCATTCTTGTTACATGTGGTGCAACCTGCCCTAACTAACGAGGCCTTAGGGACCGAGTCACCGGGCTAAGACTGTTCCATCATCAGCAGAGGAAATACTGCAGAACATGCCTGCCAAGAGTTTCAAAGGCGGCAACCTGACAACTGGACTACCTGGCGGTAGGCTAGTAACCAGCCCTACCGAATTAAATATTACTTTCAAACCTCAATATAGAGACAACAGAACGACCAACTGGACGACGAACTATGGCAAGAAAACGGCTAAACGACTAAGGGAAAAGCAAATTAATGTTCATTCGGGTTGATTATTTGCCCACTCCTTCTGGACACTAAAATCTCAGAGTTGCTACACGTAATTTTAGAGCCTGCTCTATGATTTGTGTTCATGAAAAAAACCCTCCTTCCGCCAGACATGCAATACCTACAAATTTCGCGTAAAAGGGCGTTGATAATTCCAGAGTACTCTAAAACACACGTAGCTGTTTATATTTTGTTGCATTACACAAATTACTGCTTCGCTGTTTCCTTCCACTGATTAGTATCACTGAACTGTAACGTTTTCAATTGTCATTTGTTTTCAGCATGTTTATTTCGAACTGAACTAATGTACCAGTGCTATTCTTAACTCTGCCTTTGGGCTGTTCACTCAACTCACTCATAAATAAGAACGGAATGTAACTACATGGTTCTGAGCTAGGCTGCTGAGTCAGCACTTTAATTAACCTTATTGTATTGTTTGTTTCAGCTCTGTTTATTGTTTTGTTTTGTTCCTTGTTATTGTAACGTATTTTACTTAATGGTGCTGCCTTTTTAATTGCAACTGAGCTGCTGAGTCAGAACGTAAATACTCAAGAACTGAACTGAGTTGATCTTAGCAATTTACCAACTTAATGCAAAAATTCTTGTTTTATAATAAGTTTATTATATTCCTCTACATGTTTCGAACACTCTTGTGCTCATCATCAGGAGGTCAAAATTGTATTATACAGCATCTGGTATCGTCACACTCTCCACCTGCGCACCGGACGGCCACCTACAGAGTGTGACGATACCAGATGCTGCATAATACAATTTGACCTCTTGATGATGAGCACAACAGTGCTCGAAACATGTAGAGGAATATAATAAATTTGTTATAAAACAAGAATTTGTGCATTAAGTTGGTCAGTTGCTAAGATTATACTGAGATGCACGGTTAGCAAAACATCAAAATTTGAACGGAGTTGAATTATTATTATTATTATTATTATTATTATTACCACAACCATAAACTCAACTGCATGTACGACACAGCGAGGATATTCCAACATTCAACATTGACTGATAGCAGAAACAGAATTACGCCAGTTCGTGAAAGGTCCTTACTTGAGCCATCTATATTTTTCGCGAGAACGCAAAAGTACCGACGGCATTGCGCGGCGCAGTTACGCCAGTCCACAAGCTAGAGACCTGCTGTGTAGCCACACTGTTTACTATAAGGATCTCAGCAAAGATGAACACTTGGGTGCCACGTTTATGTCAGGCAGCACATTTTTCATTGAGAAAATAACCAACCAACCGAATATTATAGTAGTTTATATTTTTACGACAACAGACTATGCTGTAAACTTCAACATGACATCACGAGTTTTCTTGCAACCGATCTTGAAACAATGTCACTTTTTTTCACAGAATGTTGCGGCATTCTAATGCAGAACCATAAGACGAAGAAACCACAATATCCAGGTGCTTCATCAAGGATGGTTCTCAGACTCACACAACGGTTGTGGTGAGGATTCAGGTCTTCTGGGGCATGACACCGTGTCGCTGGGTTACTGTTTCCCGATGTTTCGAACGTCGGGGAACATTAACTCAGCGACAGTGTCACATCCCAGAAGACTGCACCCTCAAGGCCGGTTTTATTAGGTATTTGCCTGTAGGCCAATGCAGACATGCTGGAAGTTTTGTTATTTGTATGGAGGGGAGTTGGCCCGTACATTTGCAGTGTACCTGTCACTGTAATTCAACAAAAGTTGTGGATAGGAAAGGCAAAATCCACTCATGATTTGGAGATTCTGAAAATTATGACAGTAATGATGGCGAATATAGTGACACTCACTTCCATCTGAATTACAATACAACGGAACGCCATAAATATTCTAAAATTTCTCAGATCGAATCAATGTCAGTTTGGTTCCTTTCCGTGAATTCTACCAGTACTTCAGAAGCAATTCTCTAACTTGTATTACGCCGAAACAGACTTCTTCACAGTACAACGTGACAGTAATTTATTACGGTTCTAAATGCCATCAGCATCACAAATGACTTTAACATAAAGAACTACAGTTCAGATAATGTAGCTCTTCGTGTCATAAAATATTCAATGCCACAGACTTAAATCGAATACAATATGATACGTTAAACAAGCAAATATGGCGAAAAGCGACTGCGAACTAGTAACTGGTGTAAAACAGGAAATCTGTTATACACAGATGATAGATAGACAGGCAGGCAGGTAGGCAGGCAGGCTGGCATGTGGGTAGGTAAGTAGGTAGGTACGTACGTAATTAGGTTAGGTGGGTAGGTAGGTAGACGGTAGGTAGGTAGGTTAGGAAGGTAGGTAGGTAGGTAGGTAGGTAGGTAGGTAGGTAGGTAGGAAGAAGGTAGGTAGTAGGTAGGTAGGTGGGTGGGTGGGTGGGTAGGTAGGTAGGTAGGTAGGTATGTACGTACGTAGGTGGTAGGTAGGTGGTTGGTAGGTAGGTAGGTAGGAAGGTATGTACGTAGGTGGTAGGAAGGTGGGTAGGTAGGCAGAAGGTAGGTAGGTAGAAGGTAGGTAGGCAGAAGGTAGGTAGGTAAGTACGTAGGAAGGTAGGTGGTAGGTAGGTAGGTAGGTAGGTAGGTAGGTAGGTAGGTAGGTAGGTAGGTAGGTAGGTAGGTAGGTAGGTAGGTAGGTAGGTGTGTAGGTGGGTGGGTGGGTGGGTGGGTGGGTAGGTATGTAGGAAGGTAGGTAGTAGGTAGGTAGGTGGGTGTGTGGGTAGGTATGTAGGTAGATGGGTGGGTAGGAAGCTAGGTAGGTGGGTAGGTAGGTAGAAAGGAAGGTAGGTAGGTATGTGGGTGGTTAGGTAGGAAGGTAGGTAGGTATGTGGGTGGGTGGGTGGGTAGGTAGGAAGGTAGGTAGACTGACATACAGAAAGGATACGACGCGCAATCAAGATCCACTACTTTACTTCAATGCACTCCTTATTCACCAGCTGGTTGCACTATTCCATACTACTCTTAAGACGTACCAATTAAATAGTCTGAGGTGACCATGAGACCTGAACGGCATACTCTGTAACGCAAACCGGGGCTAGTGAAAGCGGCCGGGCCGTGGTGTTCAACACCCACCCCACCTAGCGCCGAGATTAAAGTGCGGAGAGCTGTACCTCTACGCCTCCTCTGTACCAGTCACGGTATGTTTCGTGGTAACTTTAACCCTTCCCTTACCTTTTAAATACTGCCTACTAAATTCACATTATGGTAGCCGCATGCTCAATATCAAATCAATCTTCAACGAACCAGAAGTGTTCTCAAAAACTTACGAATGTATTCTCTTCAACAACAAACAAGAAACATGTGGAGGCCAATAGCTCGCTATTTCCTTTACGCGGCTCCCCGTCTCCCCTTCACACATAATATACCCAGGTAAAAGGTAAAGTTCACGCTACAAAAAGGCCATGAAGGTCCAAAGGTGGATTAGAGGTATAGCTCTTTCTTTAACCTCGGCGCTATGTAGGGAGTGGGTGGTCAACTCCACGCCCCGGTCGCTTTACCCCCGAAAAAGACCCAGTACCCAAAGTATACACAAAGGTGTTGCTTCAAAGATATTCGTAACAGCTAAATGCCCTAACCGACGCCCATTGAAATTCGTTAACTCAGCAGCTTATCGACGTGTCATACAGAAGCTCCACAGCGCTAGACATCGCGTGATATGTGTACTACTGCCAGGTTCACACAGTTAACCTTGCAGAGCATAGTGTAAACTCGAACTTAAAATATATTCATTCTAAAACCTTTACTAACCACTTTACAATGTTAAATTTCACCAATAATTGCAAAATGGTAAAACGTTTTTTATGTTCTGTTGACCGTCCATTTTTGCATAATCTTGTAAATAAAGCCAACTTGTTGCACAATTCTTTTTAGTATGTTTATTTCTTTTCTCTGCATGTTTAGGGCGACTATGTGTCCATCATCAGGGGAAATAACTGTATCTATGCGACACTTGGTATTTGTCACTCTGTGTGGATGACTGTCTGGTATGCATACCAGACAGTCATCCACAGCGTGACAAATACCAAGTGTCGCACAGATGCAGTCATTTCCCCTGATGATGGGCACATAGTTGCCCGAAACATGTAAAGAAAAGAAATTAACATAGTAAGAAAGCTTGTGCACCAACTTGGCTTCATTTACAATATTGGAATGGCGTTCCTTTGACAGTGTTTATTGAGACGCCATCCACTTGATTTAGAGATGTGACTGAGAGTTACAACCTCGCCATTTTGCGCCTTACAATATCCATTATTTGAAACAAACACCCAATGAATGCATGTCTTCTGTGCGCGAAGAGAATAAAATGGACGCCCGGGCGGACGCGCACGTTCGCCTTCCCCGCGTTGATCTCCGAAACAATCCAACTGAATTTTGGTTACTATCCACTTCTGGTATTGAAATAAATCCTGCCGCTTGAATTTGGTTTTGGTTAATGCCTGTTGGTTACAGACCCATGCGTAACCGGAAGTTCAAATTTAAATTAGCAACTTTAAAAAAAAATAACAACACAAAAAATTCGATGGGTCATTTGTGTGAGGTATAGAATACATAGAACTCATACAGTTCTACTACTTTTGTTGCAAACAATTTCCGCCTTTATGATTAATTAACAAAACACAATAACCACGCTTTCTCCCCTCCCGTGGCACAGCAGCTTCTAGTGGACCAGGGCCTCCTCACTATCGAGGCTTCACGATCCCACTCACTGGAAACACCACACTCGGTAAGACTCCTCTGGCCGAGTGACCAGCCCGACGCAGAGACATCTACCTGACAGCACACAGCACTCACAAGAAACAGACAGGCCTATCGATACGCCCGGCGGGATTCGAACCCGCAATCCCAGCAAGCGAACGGCCGCAGACTCATGCCTTAGACGGCGCCGCCACTGGCATGCCTATAACTAAGTTATACTTTCAACAATGCAACACACAAACACACACACGCACGCACGCATATATACATAGGGGTTTCATTTTATGATGTTACGTAAGACGGCATAAGAGCTAAACCAAGGAAGGTCGGCCACTCTTACAAGTATGTTTGCAGCGTCATAATTTGAAATTACGTGCGCGTGACTATAAATGCATTTACAGCAACACTTAAGGGAGTATAACCTTAATTTGCAAAGTGAGGACAGGGCCGGTCCTTTTCCCGAAGCAAAGGATGTTTTGATACCGGACGATGGACGAAGTCCATAAATCAGCTGCACCGAGATATGAATAATATGACACAATGCCCTCGTTACAGTAATTCAGAATGAAACGAACGCATTATGAATTCTTCTGCTTTCTTCTGAAGACTGTACACAGGGTCTACACATACTTCTGCTAATAAATTCCAGGTATAAGAGTTTTGGAAAGTGGTTTTATCTTTTATCGCAAAAAAAAAAAAAGTTGGCGATGCTAATACTACAAATTAGATAATTTATTTCACTGTACGTTCCCAGTTTATAATCCTAAACACAGTTACGTAGGTTCAAGCCATTACAGTCTGCTCCTATCTCTTCCTCTTCGCAGCCCTAATGAACAAACAAAAAGAGCAATCGCAGTGGTCCCATGACGTCGTGTACAAAAAATGAATATTGCAACGAAATCTGCGGTCCTAATTAAAGGACCTAAAGATAGACAGTATCACCCTGCGACACACAGGTGCCCAACTTACGCCTCTACTTCTGAAATATAGCTTGGTACTTCCCTGTGTCGACAAAGATCGCACTACCATTTACTTGTAAACAACTGAACCCGTTACATAGCTATATCTACCTTTGAGGGATGGCATAAGGAGATATGGCTACACTTACTGCGGGTAAAGGATTTAGCATCTGAGCTATATATCAACAACACCTGCTCCTAGCTGCCAATTAATATACTCCTATATCCACCCAACATCGAGTAAGATCAAAGGAAAAGCTAACCAAGTTTCACGTGAAAAATAATTGTTAGATCTAATTAAAAGACATCTCAGACACCCGCTGACGCTTTCATCTTGAAGTGGAACTGCCATATGATGAATATGTTTGCCTAATATTGGGGGGAAAAGTCTGTTACTCTCCTATGCAGGTGTAAGGCGATGGACATTATTTTTTTTAAATCCAATTACAGGTCCGAGGTGCCCAGAGAGTTCCAGGAAGTTAAGGTTTCCAGATTACGTGACAATGGCCCAGGATGGTGGTAAGGTTGTCAGCCTTACGCACCGGCCGCTTTTACCCCCAGGAAATACTCCTGGTACTCATTTCTGCTAGAGGCTGAGTCGACCCCAGGGCCATAGTGCGATCGGAAGGATGATGTCAATGAAAAATTCCAGTGACACCTTCCGGAATCGAACCAGCGACCTTCCGATTTGTAGCATTGCGCCTTCACCACTGTGCTTCCGCGGTCCCCGGAGTTTATTATAGAGACGTTAAATACAGCGCAATGGCGCAGATAATGGCAGATAACTGGAGGCTGCATTACTCACTTATTAACTATCTGGAGCCTAAAATTCATCTAAATAATATTTGAAAATTAAGTTCCTACTTCACAAATGCACTGATTCTCCATTACAAGAACCAACAGTTTAATTCTGTTTAACGAAAACAACACATAATTACATACTGTGCCCACGGCATGCCAGAATTATTCAACGTCACAGTGCCTTCACAGTAACCACTGTGAGGTGCGTCCGACAGAGAGAAACATGTATAAAACCAAAGTTCTTGACACAAACAAATTACTGTTACCTGCTAACTTAATCATCTTACCCCCCAAATATTTGTAAAATGGGTACCGGGTCCTTCCCGGGTGTTAAATGCGGTCGGTGCGTGCTGCTGACCACTCACCCCCTTCTAGTGCCGCGGTCATGGAAGAGTAAAGCTATACCTCTACGCACCCTCTGGAACATACCGGGCCTGTAACGGAATCACTTTACCTATTTACCCCCCCAAATATTTTCCTAGCCCATTTATTTTACGTTCCGTAACACACAACACAGCAGACAAGCTTACAGCTTAGCACTTTGTGAAGTACACGATTTAATAAGTTTTTGAACTAAATAATTACAAGCATTTCCTATATTATCATATTTTCATCCAGCCTTCTATGCAATGGGTACCAGGTCTTTCCTGGGGTTAAAGCGGAAGGGACGTGGCGTTGACCACCGACTCCCACCTAGCTCTGAGGTTAAAGAAAGAGTAGGGCTATACATCTACTCCCCCTCCGGGCCTTCGTGGTCTGTTCTAGGGTGACCTTCAACTTTATTATCATAATTTCTTCACAAGCTTTATTCCGTCTCTGATGACCACCGACACGTTCTGAATTATTCAGGGCATCCATACTTCAACGTTCTTTTCAATTTAGGTTTCGTGTTATGCTCAAATATTCCGCGCAGCAATTCTTGACGAAAACAGAAATATGTGCTCATCATACTGAGACTACAAAATGCTCGAATCTGTTGGTTCAGATAATAAAATGTTCGAATAGACAGCAAAGTGCGGTAGCGGTATGTTGCTGGTTCTCTCAGTTTAATCACGTCAAATATTACATTAAACTAAATAATTTCTCATGTCCTCCACGAATCCTAAAGCCGCTGATATGCCAAATGCAAGTTGGAAATGTAGGTTCCTTAAATACAAAGGGTCGTTACTCCGAACCTCAGAAGTTTTCTTTAATTCCTGTGATTACTATACGAACCCACCGCGTTTAATATTAAAAAAAAAACCGGCATTCCCTCTACAAATTATATTTACATGTTTCTTAAGGGTCTCACAACAAACTCCTGTTATTTCTCTACACAACAATAAGCGGTTGGCCTGCACAATGAAAACTGTGTGTGCTGACAGTGAAATAGAAACCGATTCCGTATTTTATTCCAGCATATGCAACAACAGTTCGACACAACAATACACACAATTACACAGCAAGCCTCCTGCATGTTTCGGCTTTTTCGGCCATCATCAGGGGGCCACTCGACAAAAAAAATTGACTAATTCTGTCAAAATTATGACATTATTAGCGGAACATGCAGGAGACTTGCTGTGTGAATATATATATATATATATATATATAAACGAACTCTTGTGCACTTTTTAATAAACACAGCAAAGTCATCTAACTGCAAGGAACATGGAACATGTGATTTTTGAATTTCTGTATATAATCACTTCAATTCATCAACCAACGAATGCACAATAATTTTACATAAAACATTTTTAAAACACTTTAAAACACTCTGACAAGATCGAAACATGTCGGAGTGTTTTAAAGTGTTTTATGTAAAATTATTGTGCATTCGTTGGTTGATGAATTGAAGTGATTCTGCGAAAATGCATGGTGCTACAATAAGATTTTTGTATATAATTTGGAAAAATTTAATCTTAAGAGGATTGACATATCCACCTATGTCAGCTCAGCTGTGTAGCCGTTGCAAACAGACGCCATCCTGTATTTAAGAAGTGTATGGATTGTGTAAAAAAAAAAAAAAAAAAGAGTTGCCCTACAGATCATAGGAGCATTTATTATTAAGAGCTGCTTCCATAAATCTGAGAAGCGGCTTTGTTATGATAGGACTTCCATGTGAATCGTATAGGTGGATGTGTTACAAGAGTTCCGAAGCAGAGGGCAGCACCTTCTACAGTGACGGACGGTGTTCTACTCTTCAATAAGATGGATGTGTTTACTTACCGGCTTCCGGCTTTTCAAGCTTTCTCAGCAGCTCATTCGTTATCACGTGAACTCCTTAACCTGGCTACACTGAGCGTGACAAGAAATGTACATACAGACTCAAACGGCATTGGGCGTCTTACTGCTCAAAACGAAGCGTTGTGGTTTCGTTATAGTCTTTTACGACTGAACGTCCTTACGATTACAGGCAATATATGAAAATGTTACGAATTCTTCTCGTGGAAGTAAGTTAGATAAACCTCAACATGGACCCGGTGTCGGTACTAGCAGCCCCGGGTTTTCCTAATTCCACTAACGTTCACAAACCCAGATTACCTACGTCTTCACCCTTATTGTAAGCTCGTAGACATGAACCAGGGGACTGTCAAAACAGTTGCGCAATGCACACACACACACACACACACACACACACACACATATATATATATGCATTGTTTCGCTACGAGAAATAAAGGTAAAGGGAAAGGTGAGGTAAAGTTCAACCTACAACAGGCTACAAAGGCCCAGAGGGGGAGTAGAGGTATAGCTCTACTCTTTCCTTAACCTCGGCGCTACATGGAGGTGGGTGGTCAACGCCACGCCCCGGCCGTTTTACCCCCTTGAAAGACCCGGTACCCATTGTATAGGAGGCTGAGAGGGCCCCAGGACCGGTCTGGACGGGTGCGGAAAATCTCGCCCCCACCGGGAATCGATCCCCGGACCGTTCAGCCTGTAGCGAGTCGCTATACCGACTGAGCTATCACGGCCCACTTCGCTACGAGGAATAAAAATAGTAATTTGGATGGTACAGACATGGCCTAATTAAAACGCGCAAACGAGGAAAAAAGAAATGCACAGCATATTGGATGGAACAGCTCATGGAAAGTGACCGTGTGAGGGCATAAGCTTGAAACTGAACATAACGCAGCATTAAATGGACCAGAAGAAAACAAAATGAAAGCCTGACTGGTACAGGGCATGCCCTAGTGGCAGCAGTGACGATGACTTAAGACTGGGATGGGCTACACAGCATCAACAGATGTACGTGGGATGAGGCTGATTGTGCAATGGTCGCTGCATTTTGTAGCTATTGTCTTCTTTATGAAAATCACTGTAACTTCTGTGAAATCCTTGGGTCACTCTCAAGTTTAATGTATACTGCTGATCAGTTGTACCATTATTCTGAGACAATCTTCTCCCAAGAGTTTGAGAACATCCCCAGGTACATCGTCTCCTCAAGTACATTACATCACAACGTCCTGTTCTTTGAAATTTCATTATCTCGTCACACATGCTTTCAAGAAGCTCCTTCTTGGCCTAGTCTGTGGCTCTTTTCATTTCGTTCCTCAGTCTTCTGTAGTTCTTCCTTCCTTCTTCGTTGTTTACACTCTTCCATTTCCTTCGTACATTTACTCATCCTCCTGTGTAATACATGGCTTTCTTGCTCTCATGTCGACCTTCCCCACCAAATCACTCAAGGCATCTAACATACATTTCTGGATATTGTCGCACAGCACCTCCACATTCCCACTTTCACATTTGATTCCACCGAGTTTTTCTTTTGGAGTTCTTGCACTTTCTGACGCTCAGCATGCAGTTTCTCCAGATCCCATACTGGTTTATCCTTTTGGAACTTTATAACTTTATTGAATCTTGTGCAACCAGTAAACTGTGGTGAGAGTCAATATCTGCTTCACGCATAGTCTGCACATTCTTCATGCCGTTTCTCAATCGGTACTTCACAGGGTATAGAAAACTATTTCGAAGGTGGAAAAGAATTTTTATTTCGTCGGATCCTTTTACGCACAAGTGTGATTGTATGTATTCCCCATTTCTGTACAATTCCTCGAACTGCAGTAGCCCTCACGTTAAATAACAGATTGCATAATTGTGCTAATTTGTTCTCCCTTTCAGGGACTAGCAATCAATGTTGTTATAGCCTATTCATTTTACATGGCTTTTTTAAATCAAGAATACGAACACAGCAACATTCCCTTAGACCAAAAGACACCACAAAGGGTTTGAATTTTTTATGCAGTCAACCACGACGCCTGTCACAATATTACATGAACACAGCCCACCCTAAACAATAAAACTTACAAAACGTTAAATATTTGAAGGCATGTTAACATGTGGTTGCGAAAATATACTTCCTTCACTGAATCGCCTTGTAAGAGACGCGATGAGTCTCCGGGCGGTACTGAATGCGTTAAGTAGACAAGTAGAGGTTTCACGCAATGTGCTGGGGGGGGGATATGAAGGTAAACCTGCACCTTTAGACCTTGTGCAATCAATGTTTAGCAGAGGGAACGTGGACAGATGAGAGCCGTCACGTCGCATGGGATTATGCTTCTGAGTACCAACTGCTGTCAGCTTAAGCAGCAAACTTAACGGAATGCATTCTCTGTCTCTCTTCTGTTTACTCAACACAGTGGCTAAATACAATGGCCAAAGGAACTCATCTTCTACCTCAGAGTTTAAACCACGGCTAATTTAGACAGCAATAAGCCATCTACATTCTCCAAAACTCCCCATTTAGAGGTATTTACAATTGAAATTAGAATGATGCGTAATGTAGTTTATGTAGCATGCTTGAGGAGGGATCCCACCAAAAAAAAAGGGAATACTTAACAACATGTAGGTGGCGGGGCGTGCGGCTGGAATAAAAGTCAAATTTTTTAACCCGTTACGCAATGGAAAAAAACAGAGTAATCTATTACTGTTACTACAAGGGCATACCGTAAGTAAGTAAAAAAAAAAAAAATCCTATTGGTGGCTGACTGAAGGCTGTCCTACTCTGTAGATATTTTCTTCCATTATGGGAAAGTCAAAGTGTTCGTAGGATTGAGAGAAATCTATTTTCAAGGCTTGGAAAAAAATCGGAACATTTGGGCACCGAACCGAATTGCGCGGTACAACAGGGTAGAGCTCTTGCAAACTCACAAAACCGAGACTGTTACGGTAAAACCGGAATGAATGAAACAGGAATTTGTAAAATGTAGACATACGGATTTATTTAAAACTGAATAAAGTAAATGACGACTAGGGAATCACACTGCGGACGACAATGTTCGGAGACCTTGTGAAATAAAGTTCACTGGCGCCTTCTGTCGGCTAATTAGATATATTAGAGACGAGCGTCCAAACAATTTCTGTGGCAAGTCACACATGTACGATGTGGGAAAGTATGTAACTCGCCTCCTCCCCATTCTTCTTGTCATTCTTCCGTTTGTCCTCAGCCGCAAGAACTGTCTCTTATTCAGAAATGTGACTCATTCATGTCTGTTACTACAACTTCCACGGGGAACAATGCCCCACAGACACTATTACTTATTTTACTTCAACCGTAAAAAAAAAAAATTTCAGGGCGGTCAAATTGCCTCAAACAATAAAGCTTCTAGCTGATATTTCCAGACGTTGCTATTTCGAATCTCCAAAAAGACATTCGTATTTTTGTAGATCATAATTTGCACTTTTCCAGGTTTTTTTGTCGGTGTAGCTGAGAATTCCATTCTCCTGGGATATGATGCCTCGTCACTGGGTAATAAATTCACGACGTTTCGGGAGCGAATTTCCCAGTGACGTGTAGTTATATACCAGACAAACGTAATCCTCAGACGAAAAGTTGTTCGCAAATTCTCCACAAAGACCTCTCAATTAGATTGCCGTCCTGGAAACTAATCAACCCTATTCCAGTATAAGGTTAAAAAAATATATAACATAATTCATATTTTGTAACAAAGAGAACATAAAATGCCCCACTGTCACTCTCGATTACGACTCGATAAACAAAATGGGACACGGTGACAAGGTCGACATAGTAATTAATTTCATTCTCCACCAATTGCTGAGGAAGTGTCTTCCATGCTTTTCCAGTAATGCACATCTTGATGCCAGTGCATGCAGACTCAACCAAAATATTAAGTACATTTAACCCGAGATTCGCGGACCACTAGTAAATCGTCCACACTTGAAATCCATAAACTATTAACTACACCTGATGTTTATTGGACCGTGCATCTTTGTGATAGTTGAAGAATAAAAAACCAACTAGATGTCACTTGTTATATTTGCTTTACTTCTTAGATACTCAACATGTTTCGGGCATTATTATGTCCATCTTCAAGAGTTTGTGACTATGTTGTTGAACTAC
>Ga0123355_10009148_pt1 | contig 15029 bp, 11 predicted proteins | sample TergutEmb28metaG_3_FD_89872 | JGI IMG/M metagenome (GOLD analysis project Ga0123355, IMG submission 89872) | Embiratermes neotenicus P1 segment gut microbial communities from Petit-Saut dam, French Guiana - Emb289 P1 | ecosystem: Host-associated > Arthropoda: Insects > Digestive system > Gut ...
GACATACCGTTTGTGGCTTGGCACCGGATGTAAACTTGCCCGTCGCCTTTGGGTACTAGTGTGGCTGTACTGCCATCATGGCCTATCTCTAGCCGCCCCAGTGGGCTGTCTATCCCAGATACATCTGATAAACGCCAGGTTAGGTCGTGATATGTGGCGTTGTGGGGGTAGGTCTTAGCTGATATGTTGTGGCCATTGGCTGTAAGTTCTATTTTGCGTATTGGGGTGTCTGATGTATCTATTTCTGCATTTATTGTGGGTGATGCATTGTCACGCCCTCTAGAAATTACCAGTAGTTTACCGCTAAACAACCGGCGGCTGTTGGTCTTGTATTGGTCATAGTCTGCAGAGTCGCCGTTATCCATCCCCAATATTTCGCCACCACTTACATTTACAGTTACACGGTTAGTCGCATTTTCTACCGGGTTGCCATTGGCGTCTAGTGCTGTTATTTCTGTAAAAGTCAGCTCCCCATACCTGGTATGCGTAAGCGCCAGCTTTACTGCATCACCAAACGAATGACGCGCGGCTTCGGCTATAACCGTCCCGTTTTTGTCATATGCAATGGCTTTGATGTGCCCAGGCTGATATGGCACAACATAGTCTGCAGTAAGCTTCATGCCTTTTACATGGTCTATTTCCCGCCGCCCCAATGATATACCGTTCAAAAATAGCTCCACCACCGGTGCGTTGGAAGCTATACGCACATCTATAGGCTGCCCAGGGGACCAATCCCAATATGGGAAAAGATGAATCATTGGTGCTACGGTATAATCCGTCCAAGCAGACTGATATATATAATAAGAATCCTTAGGGAAACCCGCAGTATCTACCTGCCCAAAGTAGGAATTTTTTGTGTGATATGGGGTTGGTTCGCCTATATAGTCTGTGCCTGTCCAGAGGAACTGCCCCATGGTAAAAGGTGCGTCGCGGTGGTCTATTATACAGGCCTCGGATGTCTTGGCTCCCCAGCTTGTGGTCGAGTTGCCTAGTGCAGAGCACTGCAAATCATCGTCCGCTAACAATGACTTGCTTAGGGGGAAGTGATATATACCACGGCTTTGTACGGTAGAAGCTGTTTCGCCGCCATAGATAATCCAACTTGGATGTGCGGCGTGGTGGCCATGGTACAAATATTCTGCATAGTTGTACCCTATGAGTTTAATAATATCTGCGCATGCTTGGGTATTTTCCCATGGCATGTAATTAGAGCATAGCGTTACATAGCCGTGCCCGTTGGGGTCGTGCAGTTTTACCAAGTCCATTAATCTTTGCAGCGTAGCGCCTCCGTCTACTGCGTCTGCATGGGTGTCGTATATTTCATTGCCCACGCTCCACATTACTATTGACGGGCAGTTTCTATCCCGGCGTACCCACGATGCTATATCTTTTTCTATCCATTCTTCAAAAAAGCGGGCATAGTCATATTTGGTTTTGGGGCGTTTCCACATATCTGCTATCTCGCTCATGACCACAAAGCCCATCTCATCTGTTAATTCCATCAGCGCTTGTGCGGGGGCGTTGTGGGCGGTTCGTATGGCATTTACGCCCATATCTTTTAATATTGTTAGTTGACGCCGCAGTGCGTCTTTATTAACTGCCGCACCCAGTGCACCCAGGTCATGATGTTGGCACACGCCGTTAATAAGAACGCGGCGGCCGTTAAGCCAAAAACCATCTGTAGGGGTTATGGCAATTTCCCTAAACCCAAAACGGGTGCTGGCTGTATCTGATACATTCCCGTCACATACCAGCTCGGACTTAAGTGTGTAGCATACAGGGCTAACAATGTCCCATAGCTGCGGGTCCGCAACAATAAAACCTCCACCAGGTTGGGACTCACAGTTAATAGGTGTATTGTCTGGCCCAAGTATATAGTGGCGTATCTCATACCCGTACTTTGCAAGTGATTCGCTGTCTAGCATGGCCTTGGTAAATGTCTCATTGCCATCATTTACGTCACACCATGTACATTCTGCCTCTGCGGTTATATTCACCCGCCAGTTATTATTATCATTTTCTTTTACAGAGGTGATGTATATGCCGTCGGATACAAAGTATGCGGCTCTTTTTACAATTAGCCAGCAGTCCCTATAAATACCTGCCCCGCTATACCAACGCGAGTTTGGCGATTTATAGTCAACCTCCATAAGTAACTCGTTTTTGCCGGGCTTTATTAATCCGCTTAGGTTGTGCTCAAAGGCAGTGTAGCCATTTTTCCATTCTCCAACCCATGTACCATTAATATAAAGGGTAGAGTCCATATACACGCCATCAAAACGGATAGCTACATTTTGGCCAGGCTCGATATCGCCAGCATCAAAAATCTTTCTATAGCACCCTACATCGCTTTTGTATAAATTGTGAGTGTCGTATATCAGCCAATCGTGGGGAAGTTCTACATCATGCCAAGCATCTTCACCTTTTAGCTTAAACTGCCAGCCACTGTTAAAAAGTTTTCTCATATGCTGCCCCCTATTATCATTTTTGTTATATATGTATCAGGAATATGCAATAAAATCAAATAAAAATTGTATTGTGCACAAAATCCGTAGATAATACAAACAATGTTAAGTTAATCCATGTACCAGCGGTTTATTAAGGAATATGATTCCGTTAATTATATTTATAGAAAGGATGATTAATTGTGGATTTTAAACAAAAAGCACGTGAGCTTGTAGCACAGATGACTTTGGAAGAAAAAGTCTCCCAAATGCTACACCGCGCAAGCGCAATAGAAAGGCTGGGTATACCATCGTACAACTGGTGGAACGAGGCTTTGCACGGTGTTGCACGCGCAGGTACTGCAACAATGTTTCCCCAAGCTATTGCACTTGCGGCTACCTTTGACCCTGATGTACTAAAAAAAGTAGCAGACATCACATCCACAGAAGCACGAGCCAAATACCACGCATACCAGTCAGAAGGTGACCATGATATTTACAAAGGGCTTACTTTTTGGTCGCCCAATATCAATATGTTCCGTGACCCACGCTGGGGGCGTGGCCATGAGACATATGGCGAAGACCCGCATCTTACATCGCGCCTAGGGGTGGCATTTATAAACGGCTTGCAAGGGGATGACCCCAATGCCCTAAAGGTTGCTGCATGCGCCAAGCACTACGCAGTACACTCTGGCCCAGAAAGCGAACGGCACTCCTTTAACGCCGAATGTAACGATTATGATTTATGGAACACATATTTACCCCATTTTGAAGCCACCGTTAAAGAAGCAAAAGTTGAGGCAGTTATGGGAGCGTATAACAGGACACTTGGCGAACCATGCTGCGGGTCCAAGCTGCTAATGGTGGATATCCTGCGGGACAAATGGGGGTTTGACGGTCACTATGTAAGCGACTGCTGGGCAGTAGAAGATTTTTACAAGCATCATAAGATAACAGACTCGCCAGTAGACTCTGTTGCGCTGGCGGTTACAATGGGCTGTGACTTATGCTGCGGTGAAATATATGCGCTTGCGGTCTCTGCTGTACAAGAAGGCAAGTTAAGCGAAAAAGACGTAGATACCGCTGTGGAGCGCTTGCTAGTAGCACGTATGCGCCTTGGGCTACTGGGTGCGCCCCAAAGGCCAGAGTATGTAAACATCCCATACGACGTCGTAGACTCTGATGAGCACAATGCCATCAACATGGACGTAACCCGCCGTGCACCCGTGCTTTTAAAGAACGACGGTGCATTGCCACTGGATTTTAGCAAACTGTCATCAATTGCAGTAATCGGCCCCAACGCAGACAGTAGGCGCGCACTTGAAGGCAATTATCAAGGTACCGCCACCAGGTATATTACGGTGCTAGAAGGTATGCGTAAGATAGCGGCAGAGCACGATGTCAAGCTGCGCTATGCTCAAGGCTGTCACCTATACAAAAACCGTACGTCCAACCTATCGTTTGAAGATAATCTTATTTCGGAGGCACTAATTGCCGCCAAAACCAGCGATGCCATAATTTTATGCATGGGCCTTGACGCAGATATCGAAGGCGAAGAAGGAGATACCGGCAACGAGTTCTCCAGCGGCGACAAAAATGACTTAAACCTACCTGGCCGCCAGCAGTTTTTGTTAGAAAAAGTAGTAGAGGCGGCTCCCAATAAACCTGTAATATTGGTGCTTATATCTGGGTCGGCTTTGGCTGTAACATGGGCAGACAAGCATGTTAATGGGATACTACAAGCCTTCTATCCCGGGGCGCTGGGCGGTATGGCACTCGCAGAAATTATTGCTGGTGTTGTTAACCCATCTGGGAAATTGCCGGTAACATTTTATACCAGTACAAACGAGTTGCCGGACTTCCGTAGCTATGACATGACCAACCGCACATATAGATATTTTACCGGCGAGCCTCTGTACCCGTTTGGGTTTGGGTTGAGCTATACACAGTTCGAAATTGGGGAGCTAATAGCTTCTAAAGAAAAGTGCACAGTAACAGTAAAAAACACCGGCGCAAGAGCCGGCCATGAGACTGTGCAAATTTATGTAAAGTCACCAGAGCAAAGGGAGATTCATGCCCTTTGCGGTGTTGCGTCTGTGTATCTTGAGCCTGGCCAGGGCAAAGAAGTGACTGTGACGCTTTCAAAAACCGCATTCTCCCGCTGGGACAATAATGGTGACTTGTACGACATTAAAGGGCCACATACATTGTATGTTGGGTTTTCCCAGCCAGACAGCCGCAGTGTAGCCTTGTATGGCGCAAAAGGGTTAACGGCACAAGTGCAATAATAAAATAAAAAAATGCCCGAAATCGACATCCTCGACTCGGGCATTTTATTTGTATTTATAGTGGTTTAACCAAGAGCCTCCAATATTGCATCTCTTATATATTCATACATATTTTCATGGCTACCAAGGAATGTTTGGGTAATCATACCATTCCCATCAATAATCACCGTGTAAGGGATACCGGGGGACGGGTATAAATTTCTATGGATAGAACTATCTTCATCCAGTCCTATATGATAGGTAAAACCCCTCTCGGCAATAAAATCACGTATCCGGTCCGGCCGTTCGCCAACATTCATCCCAACAAATACAACATTGTTTTCGAATTGCTCTGACAATACTTGTACTGTAGGCATCTTTTGTACACATGGGCCGCACCATGTTGCCCAAAAATCAAGGACTACCACAGTACCCCTGTGTTCGGATAACGTAAAACTCTCGCCTGTTAGTAACTCTACAGTAAAGTCCGGCGCTATGTCTCCGGTAAGCACTTCATTTTCTGCATTAAACCCAGGTCCCCTGGTTTCACGGTACAAGCGGTAAAGCAAGATGACATTAAAAAATAAGCTCAATACCAATAGTACAGACAGTGCAACGACTACAATTTTACTTTTCATTTTCTTGTCCCTTTCTTTTATAAACTATAGCTTTGTGTGCGCATACCGGAGAGCAATCACCGCAGCGGATACATTCGCGGTCATTTATCTGGTATACATCCAACTTGCATGATTTTACACAAGCGCTGCATCTGACGCAGCGGTGCTTATTTACACTAATGCCAAATAAGGCATACTTGTTGAACAATGAATATATCGCCCCCAAAGGGCAAAGAAAACGGCAAAACGGCCTAAAAACAAAAACACTAGTCAAAAGTATAACCGCAAGCCAAACCAGTCTCCACCTGAAAAGTGCACCCGTAATTGCCCGTAAACTCGCATTAGCAAGCACAAGCGGTATACCAGCCTGCAGTGTCCCCATCGGGCATAAATATTTACAAAAGGCAGGCGTGCTAACTCCGTTAATCCACAAAAAATGCAATGGAAGATACACAACAAAAATTAAAAATACTGTGTACTTACACAAGGACAGCCAACGTGTAAATATGTTTTTGCGTAATTTTGGAGACGGGATTTTGTTAAGCATATCTTGTACCAGCCCAAAAGGGCACAAAAACGCGCAAATAGCCCGTCCCAATAAGATGCCAAATAAAAGCAATACCCCCGTTATGTATAGTGGTAGCTTATTCCTGATATCTCCCAGGGCAGTTTGAAAGCTACCCAAAGGGCATGCCGCGACAGCTCCGGGACAAGAATGGCAATTAAGCCCCGGTACGCACAAACCCTTTAGTCTACCTGTGTATATAGTACCCCGCAAGAAGCCAACAAGGTTGGCATTGTACAAAAGCGCGGACACGACCTGAAAATACCTGCGCTTACCCAATACCAACACACTCCAAACATATAACAACAGCCCTGCGGAAAGTATCTAAGAAGCCACTTTGAATTATACCGATGACAATAAGAAATACTGCCAATACAATAAATGCATAGCTGATTATTTTCTTCTGCATTATGCACCCCCTAGCTAAAGTATACGAAGTCAAGTTGTTTATGTCTACCGCCCCATGTAACCAACTTGCACAGCAACCAACACACATATATACTAAAAAAAAGTATGAAATGGGGATTACAATGAAAAAAGGTGCATTTATTGCCTTCGAGGGCCTAGACGGCTCAGGCAAGACAACACAGTTTAACGCAATAATGGATAAACTATCAAAGCTAAATATCACATGCAAAGAGGAAAGAGAACCCAGTGACCACAACCCCATAGGCCTAATGATACGTGACATTGTAAAGGGCACGCACGGGATTGCTGTCTCCCCAATATCCCTAGCCAAACTTTTTTCTGTAGACAGGTACGAGCATGTAGTAAATGATATAAAGCCATTCATCGACAATGGCGGGCATGTATTAATAGACAGGTATATTGTTTCAAGCTTCGCATATCAAGGCTTATCATGCTCCTTTGATGAGATATATTTCTATAACAAAGACGTGATTAAACTACTGATGCCTGACCTAACCATTTTTATAGACACAGCTCCCGCAATATGCCTGGACCGTATCAACAAAACCCGCATAGAAAAAGAGCTCTTTGACGACAAAGGCATAGCCCTACAACAAAAATACTACGAAGCAATAGACAAGCTAAAACACGATGCCAACATCTTAACCATAGACGGCAACCAGCCATTGGATCTAATCACCAACGAGATTTGGAAGGCCATAGAGCCATATATGTGTAGATATCAGCAGTAACACCCAATAAAACCATATATCGAAAGGGGCATAATTTATGCACATTGTTGTCGTGGAAGACGACAAGCATATAAACGAAGTAGTATCCGAATACATGAAAGAAGCAGGTTATACCGTAACAACGATATTTGACGGCAAAACCGCTAATGATATGCTAGAAAAAGATATAAAGGCTGATTTATTTATACTGGATATTATGCTACCCCACGTTACGGGGTTGGCTTTACTAAAATCTATACGCGAGCATGAGCATCATACAGAGACTCCCGTCATCATGCTGACCGCAGTAGTAGACGAGTATACCCAGCTACTAAGTTTTGAAGAGTTGGCAGACGATTATGTAACAAAGCCCTTCTCACCCAAGGTACTGGTAAAAAGGGTACAGGCATTGCTACGCCGCAAGTCCAATACATCTTCTACAATAAAAACAGGCATACACATAGACATAGACAGCTATATCGCATATGAAAGCGGCACACCGGTTAAACTTACCCTGCGTGAGTTTGAGCTGTTAAAACTCCTAATTCAAAACCCAGGGCTTGTGTTTACCCGCCAGCAGCTACTAGACGCCGTATGGGGATACGACTACTTTGGGGACGAACGGGTTGTAGATGTTCATATAAAGAATTTGAGAAAGAAATTTTGCGGGCAAGTCGTTGCTACCGTCAAGGGCGTTGGCTACCGCTTAAATGTGGAATCGGTATAGTGAGGTGTTCATGAAAAAATATTTACCTTTAAGCGGGTTGGGTTTTAAGACCTTTATCATGGCTTTAATACTTATGACAGCAGTTATGATTATGACACTTGGTATCTTGTACAGGCAATTGCCCAGGCAATATCTAAACCATATAACAAGCCGGCTAGACCAAAACGTGGACTTTCTTATCCAAGATTTGATGCAAATTACAGATGCAGAAGTTGTACAGCAACATATTATTAACTTCTCTACGCTAAATAACGCAGTGGTGATGTCTTTTGACGTAAACGAACAACCGCTAATAGAGTTTACAAGCCTTTTTACGGCAGCCAACATGCCCATGCTGTCAATAGTAACAACAAACCCTGACAGCACGATGGCAGATGATATACCTTACATGACACATGTAGGTTACTATGATGCACAACGTGCTCCAGTTATAACAGGAATAACCCCAGATGGTATAAGTCATGGTCAATGGCGATTTATCCCAGCAAGTAATATTAATGCAATTCCACTTTCCATTTCTGCATATGCCGGAAGCAATTTTATGCGGTCGGACGAAGACATAACCATTGTAAGAGCTATACAACACCCAGAAATAGGATATATGGCATTTTCTAGTACTTTGCAGCCTATATATCAGGCACAAGCTGTAATCTTGGCTATGATTCCATACATGGCGGCGGCTGGTTTTGTTGTTGCGTTAATTTTTGCGCTCCTTTTTTCCCAAAACTTTACTAAGCCAATAATCAAAATTGCCGATGCCGCATCCCAAATGCGCCAAATGACCCCAGGAGTAGTATCTGGCATTACGTCCAATGACGAAGTGGGACGGCTGTCTCGCACGCTAGACAAACTTTATCAAGACTTGTGCGCAAATATTAGTGAACTGCACACACAAATGGAAAAGACAGCACAGCTAGAGCGCTCCAAGACCGACCTCATGCGCGCCGCAGGGCATGAGCTAAAGACCCCAATATCCGCATTAAGCGGAATGCTTGACGGGATGATAGACAAGGTGGGTGCATACAAAAACCACGAGCAATACCTCCCCGAGCTAAAAACCCAAACACAACGGCTCTCTAAGCTGGTTAACGAAATCCTAGTTGCATCAAAAGCCGGCGATGTAGACAACAACATGGATATCACAGCCGTTGATATAGATGCGATAATAGACGAAACTATACAGCAGCACTTACCAATGGTAGAAAAAAAAGAGCTAAAACTAAATATAGACCCAAGCCAGGGGTTCTCGTATGACACAGATAGGCGGGTACTACTAATTGTCCTGTCTAATTTATTGTCCAATGCCATAAAGTATGCACCTCAAGGTGGGGATATAAATATCGGCATACTATCAAAAGACGATTGCAATGTCCTGATTATAGAAAACCAGTGTACGCACGTAGACTCCTCACAAATATCCAGGTGGTTCGAGCCTTTTTATACGCCAGAGTACAGCCGCGATAAGTCCAAAGGCGGGACAGGTCTAGGTTTATACATTGTTAAGAAAAACTTAGATACGCTTGGCTTGCCATTTGAAATAAATACGTCAGGTGACTTTGTAAGATTTGAGATTATTTTTACCTTCATATAAACTTCATATCAGCTTCATTCAAAACCCATATTAACCGCTTATCATAAGCCCATCAAATAATTTTTGGAGGGCTTTTTTTATGAAAAAGTTTTTTGTAACCATGTGTATGCTATTGACTATGCTTGTCTTAGCGGCGTGTAGCAGAGGTAACGGTGACCCAATTAACATCACGCAACACGACCCACCACCCAACCAAAACGCGACCAACCAAGACGACACAATAGCATCGTATCAGCAAAACATCACACAACCACTTGTAAGCGAGCCACTAAGCGGTAACCTCACCATTTCTGCATTTGATAGTGCACTAATGGGCCCATTTTTGGAGCAAGCAGCAGAGTTATTTACCTACAGGCACCCAGGTGTAAGTATCACTGTAGATGTATTTTCTGCTGTGCCTGAAGTTATGGAAATCGAGTTGGAAGACGGCACAATGGGGCACGTCATGACAATGACAGGCGGGCCACACGAAAGCCGGGATTATATAAACCAGATTAACACAGAGCTTATGAGCGGCCGGGGGCCGGACATCCTAAGCCTTGATATCTTACCGTTTCACAGGTATGCCCAGGTAGGGCAACTAGCTAACCTGCGAGAGTTTATGGACAATGACCAAAGCTTTAATATAAACGACTATCGCCCAAACATCTTGGATGCAATTAGCACAAACAACGAGCTGTATATGTTCCCTATCACTATCGATTTTAGATATCTGGCTTTTGACAGCAGCTTACTTACCAACCAACAAGATACTCTTACTGCAAGGCATGCTTTTACGTTTGAGGAGCTGTTTGATATAGCGCGCCCGTTTTTAGGACATACCCGTGCTGGTGGGTACGACCACCGTATGATTGCCATGCAAGAGATGCAACTTTTTACCAGTATGCTTGACTTGTACCAGAGTTATTTTATTGACATTGGTAACCGCAGGGCCAACTTCACAGACGGTGTGTTTGTAGAAATGCTTAATCAAATCCAAGACTATATTGCTGCAGGTTATTTGCAAGAGCGTTGGGAAGAAAACATGAGCATGATTGGCGGCACAGCCGCAACACAGCGGTATTTTTATAGGTTAAACTCAGCGCTAATGCTGTTTAATGAGTTTAATAGAGACGATGAGAACAGGATGTCTATGGACTTTGGTGTTGGGATAACAGATGACGACCTGGTTGCGGGGCTTTTGGGTAACTCTCTTGGTCATGTTCCTTTCTCGCTGGGTGGTAGGCATGGCGGCGCGGCGTTTGGGATAAATGCCAACTCCCCCAACCAAGAGCTTGCGTGGGAATTTATTAAATTTTTATCCAGCGATGCACTAATAGAAATACTTCGCCCACCGGGTGGGATACCCCTATATGTAAGTGCACTTGAGCATATGGCACAAATGTGGGCTACTGGCCAGTTTTTTACTGGTGCCAATGAAAGAAGTGAGCTTGCGCTAACAGCAGTAGAGCAAGCAAGAGTTGACGCATACATGGAAACAGTAAACCGCTTTATGGATATGTTTAATACCTTTAATGTCACAGACACGATTATTAGGGATATGGTGCTAGAGGCCGTAAGGGATTATTGGGCGGGTGATATAAGTGCGCATGACTTGGCCAATAGGCTGCAAAGCAGTGTCCACTTGGTTCTCAATGAATAGTATTAAGCGACATGCCGGTTTATTGTTTATATTGCCGGGGCTTATGGGGTTTGTACTGTTTTACTTGCTGCCTTTTATGGTATCTGTTTGGTACTCGTTTATGAGCCGCCCCGCGGGTGGGGAGTTTGTGGGACTTAGTAATTATATAGACCTCCTGCAAAGCCCCGCCTACCGGCTGGGACTTAGGAACACACTGGTGTTTATGGGATTATCTGTGCCGCTTAATATGATTCTATCGTTGGTTGCGGCCATGCTTATAAAAAACACCGGGCGGTTTAAGCCGCACTTTGTACTTATTTTTCTAATCCCGCTTGTTATCCCCTCTGGGGCGATGGTGTTTTTTTGGAGGATGTTCTTTTCCAGTGATGGATTTCTTAACAATATATTGTCCAGTCTTGGCTTTGAAGGTGTTAACTGGCTCAACTCCGAATATTCTATGTTCACTCTACTTATTATTTTTGTGTGGAAGAATTTAGGGTTTAACTTAGTACTGTTTCTTTCCGGGCTTAGCAATGTCCCTAAAGAGTACTACGAAGCTGCCAAAACAGACGGGGCCGGTGTGTTAAGGACGACAATAAGCATTACCCTACCCTGCTTGATGCCCATCACTGTAATTGTGCTGCTAATGTCTATTATCAACTCCTTTAAAGTATTTCGCGAGGTGTATTTGCTTATGGGTGCATACCCCAACCACAGCGTGTACATGCTTCAGCATTTTATGAACAACAATTTCTTTTCGCTTAATTATCCGCGGCTTACCTCTGCTACTACATTACTTTCGGCCGCTATGGCGGTTATTACTTGGGGGTTAATTTGGTTGGAAAGGAAGGCTTCCCATGACTAGACAGGGGTTTTATATCGCGTCTTTGGTTATTATCACATTCGCAAGTGTTTTGTTTATGTTCCCGCTTATGGTCACATTTACAAACTCGTTTATGAGTGAACAAGAAATACTTTTGCACTACCGTACAGACTTGTCGCTGTTTGACATTGTAGATGGGGTTTACAGCAGGTTTATATCTTTCCGGCTCATCCCAAGGGATTTTAGCCTTTTCCAGTACCGTACGGTGCTTATAGATAGGCCGCTATTTCTTATGCTGCTTGTAAACTCCATTCGCATTACCGCACCCGTGACTATTGGCAATATGGTGGTTTCGCTTTTGACTGCATATGGTTTTACATGCTGGCGCTGTAAGCGGAAGGAAATTTTGTTTTTTGTTTATATTGTTGTGATGCTTATGCCTTTACAGGCTGTGCTTGTGCCCAACTTTATTGTTGCAGACTGGCTAGGGCTGTCCCGCAGCCACTGGGCGATTATATGGCCGGGGATTTTTGCGCCATTTGGCACATTCTTGCTAAGGCAGTCTATGAAAGGCATACCCAACGAATGTTACGAAGCCGCGCAAATAGATGGCGCTGCAGGGATAAAAGTTTTTTTTTATATAGTAGTGCCACAAATGAAGTCTGGGATTACGGCCCTTGCTATGCTGGTTTTTATAGAATACTGGAATGTGGTAGAGCAGGCGGTTATTTTTATCCGGGATTTTAACATGGAGCCGCTAAGCGTGTTTCTATCCAGGATAGCCGACGGGCGTGTTGGGTTGATATTTGCTGCTAGTAGTGTGTACATGCTATTACCCTTTGTATGGCTACTAGCCGGGCAAGAGCATCTAGAAAAAGGTATAGAACTTTCTGGGATTAAGTGAAATATATTTGTTCCGCCAACGAAGGAGGCATGAATTAAACAATGAACGAAAATAAACGAAGCCCTGTATTAAACAAAAAAATACGTGTGGCGATAATTGCGCCTATTGTGCTTTTGATATTTATTTTTATGTCGGGGGCGATTTACAACTTTAACAAGCCTACCATAACCGCGGCCCTTCCTACACGTGGGCATATTAACCACCGCGAAGTAACATCCGGCATAGTGCGGTATGCCGAAACGGCAGAACTTTATACAGAGTTAGCTGGCTGGGTTAGCAAAATCCTAGCGCGTGAAGGCGACAGTATAGCCACAGGCCAACCCATAATAGAAATGGATTTCCGCACAAGCCCAACAGAAGTATATGAGCAAATCGAAAATCTGCGCACACAAATACAAACAGCTATTGCAGAAATAGCAGAGCAAATAAACGGTCTTAGTATAGAACGGCAATCAGCAGCTATTGAGCTAGAAAAAATCGACGCAGATATAAACGAAACACTGCACCAAATGGCAGAGCATCAAAATGAAATATTTAGGCCCACAACCGTTACACATTTCGATATACAACAAGGCTACGATGAAATTGCTGACGCGCTTAGATACTTGAACCAGACCACTGCCCTATACGAAGCCGGAATTGCCACAAGGCAAGAGCTAACAAGTGCAGAAAGCGCGTTGACCAACCTTGAAACAACCCAAGAACAACTGCATATACAGTACCAGCAAAGTTTACATGATTGGCAAACAAGCCATGCCGATAGCCTACGCAACCTAGAAAACCAGCTAGAAGCACACCAAAGAGCCAGGCGCACTAGAAACCTAAACACAGAAAACATACTCCTACGCGAAGAAACCATGCGTAGGGAGCATGCAAACAGGCTGGCAAACTACGAGCGCCGCATAGCGGAATATAAACGCAAACTTGAAGGGTACGAGCACACAACAATATTGTCGCCGGCAGAAGGTATAGTAACAGACTTACATGTCAACCAAGGCCAGCATATTTCTGCCAACCAGCTACTTGCCGGTATTGGGCTTATACAATATTTTGTAGTAGAAGGCGAAATCCCTTTAAGCAATAATTTTGTAACGGCTGGTGATGTTGCAAGGCTCAGAAATGCACAGGGTGCAATGGAGGGTGTAGTCACCCAAGTTATCCCTCAAGAACATGCCAAAAAGGTTGTTATAGCCATAGATACATCCACGCGTGCTGTCACAGCGGGTGAGACATTTACAATCACTTTTGAAGAAAGCGGAAGCGATTCTGTAGTGTTGGTGCCCAACTCTGCCATAGGTCGCGATGGCGACGGTTATTTTATTAAGCAAGTGCGGCGGCGCAGGGGTATTTTGGGGCAGGAGTTTTATACCCGTAGGCATAGTGTTATTGTTGGCGACTCAGACGACCAATACACCGCAATTATCCAAGGCATTACATTCTTCGAACCAATTGTTGCGGTAAGTGACCGGGCTTTTAGTATAGGGCAGAGCATAAGAATACGAAACGAGGACGATTTCTTTGCTAACTAAAATAAAGGCAATGTGTTTGATACTGGTACTTATTATGCTTACTGGGCTTGTAACAGCTTACTATCACGCACGGGCGCACGAAAGTTTGCTATTTGCTATACCCAGGATAAGCGGTACAAACGTGTCTGCACAATTTCTAAGGCAAGCAAGCGACATGGGCATGATTGTGACGTACGAAAACCGGCAAGCTACGACCATTTCTGTACTGGGCAACTCCCACAACGTAGTCTTGGTTAGCACAAATCATGACTTACCGTTTGTGATGGGTCACCATATCGTCCACGGCCGTTTTTTTAGCGAGTATGCCTTCAAGTATGGGCACCGTGTAGCAGTACTAAACAAGCAAGCGGCTTTTGCATTATTTGGGAGTGTAGAGTCAACAGGGAACGAAATTATTATGAACAACATCCCCTACATTGTTGTAGGGGTAATTAACGACGCAGACCGCGACGGGCTAAATATATATGTACCCGCTACCCTACTATGCGACACAGCTACAGCTATAGCCACCAACCCCAACATGTCCCCCACTCTGTCAAAGATGGGAATACTTAGCCAATGGCAACACATGGGTATAGATGGCCATAACTATATATTTGTGGATTTTGAAGTTTTGCAAACCGTTATACGTGACAAAACCATCCTGGTTATTGCGATATTCTTAATCACGGCCATGGTATTTATTTTGCTAAAAACCATCAGCGCTGTAAAAAAACAAGTCAAAGATTTAGGCTTCCTTGCGCGCAATTTTTATTTAAGACAAGTAATTCTAAAACCGCCTACATGGAAGCTAACGGGCTTA
>Ga0123355_10009149_pt1 | contig 15028 bp, 7 predicted proteins | sample TergutEmb28metaG_3_FD_89872 | JGI IMG/M metagenome (GOLD analysis project Ga0123355, IMG submission 89872) | Embiratermes neotenicus P1 segment gut microbial communities from Petit-Saut dam, French Guiana - Emb289 P1 | ecosystem: Host-associated > Arthropoda: Insects > Digestive system > Gut ...
GTATTGAGAGTTGGGTGGGGGGAAAGGGATCTCGTTGTTTCAAGAGTGGGCACCATGGCCTAGGGCTGTTATTGGTGAATTATCATTAGTTGTTTATGTACATGTGTTAAAGCAGGTTACTATTCTTAGCATAAGAATAGTAACCTACTTTAACATATGTACATAGACAACTAATGATAATTTACTTATAACAGCACTAGGCCATGGTACCCACTATTGAAACAACGAGATCTCTTTCCCCCCACCCAACCCTCAATACCCTAAAAGAACACCCCACATATCTTGTATAGCTGCTCTGTAAGTTAAATCGCAACCTTAAGATGGCCAACATGTAGGGCCGAAACATGTATTTGTATACCTACTGTACTACTAAGTGAAGTATAGTTTTATTTGACTGTATGTGTAATACACAAAAATTCTTTGTTATTATATAGTCATTTGGGCGGTTGGGTACTCCACATACTGATATTTTTCCACGTGTGGCCCGCAAACCTTTGCCGTAAAAAAGTTGGACGCCAATGGGTTACACAATCCTAGCTGACGAAGTTGTCGAATTTTTTAGTGTAATATGTTAATAATAATTTTATGGGTCCTAAAGAAATAAGACGGGAGGGCGAGGACTGGATTTATCTGGCTCAGAGCAGCGACAAGGGGTAGGCTCCTCTGAACATCTTAATAAACTTTCGGGCTCTATAAAATAAGGAAAATTTCTTTACTAGATGAGGAATTGTCAGCTTCTCAAAAAGGACTCTGTTTTATGAAATCATATAGTTAGATAATTACGATAGCCTGATTTCGGATTGGTGTTAACGCATCAAATATAGAAAGTCTGCTCCAGTGACGATGTTTACTACAGGTACAAAAATTTTCATTTGTTTAAAAATGTTTGATGCTGTTTTCATTTTTTTAATGTGTTTACTTTCGATTGCAAACTTATTGTAGACGTATGAGATTACTTAGTAAAAGTGGGTAAAAAATTGAACAACATTCATAATTGTTAACTGTATCCGGACAATGTCGCGGGGAAAACTGTGTCCCTCGCTGGTCGATTGCGGGCCACGTATCGCTAGTTACCCACATCCGCTTTAGGCCGTTATAGGGTACACAAAATCTCTTAATTTTTTATTGCATGCAGCAGATGTGATAAGCTGGTGCAATTAAAGTTCTATTTTATTTTATTTCTCAGTTGGTTAAATGTTACAGAGGTACTTAAAAATCATTTCACAGTTCAAAATATCGTTCCATAAAATGTGAACAGAGAAGTTTAGAATACACAAACAATAACAGTAGGCTATTTATATTTCATATACTATGTTTTATATTTTTCTGCTACTAAATTTTATACTTGTATACACTACTATAAAAACCTATGCGATTCAGTTGACTGGACTTCAGACAGTTAAACTAGCGAACACGATTTATGTATACGTCACAGCTTTCCAGGACGATCCGGATGCTCACTTCTTCCTGTTCATTCAAGACACTTCCCCGTTTACTTATTTCTTCTAAAATCCGACTGCGTCTTTTCCCTCTCGTTCGCTGTTATCTTCGACTTACTGCCTAAGACAATTCGAGCATTTGCTTTACGAGGTCTCCACATTTAGTACGGTGGTTTTATTGCTGTAACTACAAATTTACTGTTCCCTATCCAGACAACTGAAAACAAAAGCATAACTTTCCTTGTGACGTTATATCTCCTTCGTGTACACACACACACACACACACACACACACACAGAGTACAACAAGGGGTGAAAGAGGAGAAACTATTCATACAACTGATAGCATAATATCTCCCACCCCATTCCCCAGTCCAACCCTTCCAGCACCTCGCTCCTCACATCTTACTAAAAGTTCCCAGCCACCTCTGAGACTAGAATCGAACTTTGTTGTATGAACACCGGCTGTTATTACCATCGACCGAAATCAAACTTTTAATTAAAGAAGACAAATAGGGTGCCATTAAAAGACTACTCCTGCGCCATCTATGAGATTTGTGTTGAACGAAGTGCCCTATATTAATGAGGCATTTCAGTTCCAGTCTTTGCGATAGTGATGTTTGCTCTAATTGAGTCAGTCGTACATCGGTTGCGGTCCTCTTGGTCATAAGTTTGTAAGTATGAGAGCGTCTAAGAGGAAGTATATGGACTACAGGTGCGGATGCTTTGTTCCAGACGAGAAAATGTAAAACTAATTTGGTGGAAGTTTAGACGTCAGACTGCCATTATTAATCGATAGATTCCGTGACTAATCTGTCAAGAAACGTCATTAACATTGCAACTAAAGACTCAACACTTACGCAGGCCAGTATTGCTCCAGAAGTGTAATTACGGGATTCCTGTAAATGAATTTGTAGTTGTGTAGTAAAGAGTTGAGGAGAAAGTAAAACTCGAACTTTCAATCACTCAACGGTTCAGACTACCATAATTTCAACAGTTAAGACACATTCTCTAGCTGCGGAATTCTAACGTGTGTCGTTTCGCAAAATAGATGGATTACTAATTATTTCGCAGAGAACCGTTAGGTAGTAATAGTGTACGCGTAACACAGTAATTAACCTTACGGAGTAGACGCTGGAAGCGTTCTGTTTTCCGCTGTAGGTCTCCTATATGTTACATCCATCTGATTGCGGTATGCGATTTTGTGCTACACAGATATAAGAAACAGAATTAAAAATTGACATATTACAATGTTCCTTCGCTCCCAGGAGGCGTGGCGGGGAGGGGGTTGGGTGATAATTCCCTGCAGAACCTTTCCCTCTCGATTTGTTGTGTACCACTTTCGTGCCTACGTCGTCTGCCAGCTGAAGTGTTGGGGAAAAGTGGCATATTTTTATATATGATCGCACGATCGCGTAAGTTAATCGCGAGGAAACGTACACACAATTTAAAAAAATACGTAGAACACTGTCGATCCCGGTATACTAGCCTCATAAATCCCCTTGTTAGTTTACCCTAATAAGTTGCAAGGAAGAAACGCGGTAAACGACATCTGAAGTCCGACCGCCTCCGAGTCTGAGCACAAAGGGGCTGGATCACGTGACCTGGGAGTTTGCAGTATGGCAGCCTGGGAAGCTGAGGTCGCTCGTACAGAGTGCTCCTAAAAATCCTAGTTGCATTATTGAGCCAGGGTTTTAAATAGCTGTTGTCGATTTCAGCCGACATGTATGTGTTAAGCGAGCGATCTATACATTGTTATACGCATGTACTACTCAGAGGAGGATCTGATCTTCGGAAATAGTGTCTGAGAAAAAGACATTAGGCGACATTTATTGTCTGCTTTCCTCCGTAGTGATCTCTGTGTTCCAGACGTGCAACCGACAAGGCAAGTGAAGAGAAAAGTGTTTATTTTTCTTAGACGTTTTGGCTTATTAAGTGGCATATGAGTGCACTATATCACAACCTTATATATCGATTTAAGGAAAGGATGGTTTATTCATGTTATATTAAGGATGTGAAGAGTGTTTTTTGTACATTTTTCCCGGGGAGTGTCTGTAGGTCAACCGATATGCTAGCTAGGCCTAACACTAGGTCAGCTTTACCATGGAGAGTGCGAAAGTTCACAGCTGGGGAAGAAAAACGGTACCAGTGATCCCGGATGATTCATCGCCCGAAATTGTAGAAGTGAAGCGGCTTGTGATTTAATTGGCATTTTAGCATTGACATCCGTAGTCATTATTGATTTTGCCTTTTATTAAAACAGATGGGGAAACTTTTTTTACATTCATGTTTCACATGCCTTATTTATTTTTCGTCACATTAAACCATAGGTTGCCAATTAGCAGTGATAATTAAAATTAATTACAAGTCTTTCTTGATTTTGTCATTTATACTGTCGTTATTTTATTTTGTCATTCTTATTGCGAATTTTTTAAAAATTTAATTGTTTCTCGTTGTTGAAGTCGTAAGGTGTGAACTTTAAAATTTGTAGTTGCGTTACGTTGAGTAATACGTTACTTTGGTTATTTGCGCGATAATTCCAGTTGTTAGGATGCACAGATAAAATGACAGCTATACAGGTAACATTATTGCATAAAATTCAGAAACGCCAGCCGTAATTTTTATTCGTTACTCGATATTAAAAAATATAGTTGTGTTTAATTTGTAGCTGACTTCCCACGTGAGTGTTAAACCCACAGTGTTACATCTTATACGTTTGAAGTGGATTGGCAGTCTGATATACATTTCATGTACTGAAGTGACTTGTGAACGGCCCGTTGAATTCGCCGAGAAATGCACATAATACAGGGGTCATATTTTCGATATATGGTGTTCTCACAGTGGTGTTGATGAATATTCAAGTCTGCTAGGATATAACACAGTGTCAATTGGTAAGTAGTTACTGTCTCCATTTCAAGGTATAACTAGTCCCAAGATGTGAATGTTTATAACTATTTACCATTCAACACGTCTTATCCCAGAAGACCAATCTTCAGGAATGACATGTTACAGTATATGTAATTCCAGACAAAGCGTGTTCTAGTTAACATTAAATGTGTATACGAATTGGAATTCAGTTTCTTCTATAAGAATAGCTTGGTACATGATAATAAATGGTGATTTTACTCTTCCATATTTGTTCATTAACATCATACAGTTTCAAAACAGCTTACATGCACCATCATACTAATTAAGGAAGTTTTTGGGAAATGTCTGTAATTGTTTGTATGCAATGCAATGAGAAAACAGTTTTATGCCTTGGAAGTAATGATGCTTGAAGTCCTCTCAAAGTTTAATATATTCATATTCATTTTTAAGTACAGCAGTCGCTTGGTAACCACATATCAAGTAACTGATATTTCCCATTTGGATGATGTAACTTTGTGAAAGAAGATGTTGGTGTTATTTAGCCCAGAAGTCAGCGGCCTTTCTGAAAGAGTAGGCACACCACCAAGAAGTGAAATAGAAATGGGTCATACAGGTTTTACAGTTAACTGGAGGCAGCAGAATTACTCAAGATATATTATGGCCCCATTTGTCCATTATTAAACATACTGTTAAGCATTCTCCGAAAGCTTTTGAAAAACATTAGTAACTGCCCATAATTAATAAAATGTTTATATTACCTGGAAAACATAGAACTGAATTAGTTGTAAGACACTTGAAGCTCCTCAGATACAGGGTTTTTGTATCTATTGACACAGTGATAAGATAATCCTGAGTGCATGAAGTTTCAGTTTTTAAATGACATTAGAAATGTAGACAGCTGATGGATTCAAAACTCAAAACAGCCTTAAGTTGAGCAAGTTAAAAATCAGTACATTTTCCCTTAACTATAATTAGAAGATTGTTGAAGCAATGTAGCAGGAAAAAAAAAGTGTATGTGTTGGATAGTTGGTGTCACATGGCATGATGTTAGTAGAAGGTGTGAAGAAAAACTACATTTAAAGACAAGTGCAAGCTTGAAAGATAATTCATTTCAAGGTCACAAGAAGAGACATAGACTGCTGACAACTGATTTAGCCTACTTACTGTTTTATGATTTGTAGGTTTGCAGAAAAAAATGTTGGCTTACATCAGAGCTGGAACCAGCCTTAATGGCACCTGGTTTGGGTTCCAGAAGTTGTTTTGCTATGTGTTTGTCTGTGACTAGTACAAGGCCTGCTCATATATTATTTATAGTGTTATTATGTGCTTACTTGTTGTGTTTAATAAACAAACAGACACCTTAGTTAGGGCTCTGTGAGTTAATGGTGGCCATAGTTCCCGTAACACAAAATTTCCCATAGTGGTTTAGCCAGGTACAGAACGTTTTTTAGAAGGGTAAACCTCCTGTGGTTGGCAATAGGTTGCTGCACTGTCAAGGTGACTAATGACATAACACCACAATTTTTTTTCTGAACATGGTTGAAATTGAAAGGGGGCATGTAAGGAGACACCTTACTGAAATGTGTCCTGCATTATTTATGGACCTCTGAATTTAAGCAGTCATATATAATGCTATCATATGTGGCAGATGGCACATTTTGATGTGTTGGCTTCAAATTAGATGGTTTGACTGAACTGATCTATATACACATCTGCTCAGTGCATTTTTGATAGAATTTTCTTCTAGATCCTTGTAATCAAATTTAAATTTCATGATAACTGATAAGTACAGTTCACGTAAATTGTCAACTTTCACTGAATGCAAACACTGTTTTGCAAAATATTCAGTTTGTGGCATTGAATACAAATGCATAGTCTGATGCTGGTCTCAGAGAATTGTATGTGGACTATAAAACATGTGTACAGCATTGGTTGTAACTGTGGTATAAGAAGCATGGAGTTTTGCAGAGTAAAGTCCTTCTGACTTACATGATTTTCACCATAAATCAAACATGGGATTCACCCTGGCTTATCAATGAAATGAGGCCTAAAATGACATAGCACAGGTCAAAGTTTTATTTGCCTTATATAAAAAGTTGATGATTATGAGATGTAATGTTGTTGACAAGTGATCCTGAATGAAGTCTTAGTGACCTCCATCAACATCATTAAACTGTAGCTTGTGTCTAAATTAATTAATAGGAACCATGCATGACCTTTAACATGAGGTACAGATTTACCTGTTTTAATTTGATTTTCAGTAACAAATCTCTAAATAGTGCATCCAACACAACTATGTTTATTATTCAAAAGAGTAGCTGCATGTTTCAGTCACAGCTGACCATTATCAGGCTATCATACAGTATTTAAAAGAAGGTAAAATGTAATAAATGTAAATTTGTCATTTTGATTTTACTCTGTGGGATCCCATAAGTTTGAAATTATTATGATACTAAAATTGTAAAACTGGTCATTCGGTAGGTAATGATAGTTTTTGAAGTTCTTGTGATCATTTCCTTGAAGAAATTAAAGAGTTGCAGGCATTAGCCGTGTGGTTTGTGTTGATCGGATGGTTTGTGTGTATCACACGAAATGTAGGGGTGTTGGTAACACAAAAATCTGTGAATGTATTGTTACTGTCAATACTTTGCTGTGGCATATTTGCATCTATATATATCTATGCTCTAGTGTGTGACTGCAACCCCTGGTTCCAAAATTGATTCAAAAGGGAAACCTTGAAAGTCCTCATAACTGTGAATATTATATTAACCTTCATTGCCATTAACCAGATTTTCACATATTTTCTGTTATGGCTTTAGTTATGAGAGGTAACTTTAATGAGTCATCTATAGATTTAAAATGAAAGGAATCATACATGTCCTTTGATTGAACAGTACTCTAGTTTAAACTACTGAAAGTAGGAAGTATAATTTCTGGAATTATATGATTTGTACAACTAGCTACTGACATGCACCCCAAGAGAGTATCCTGCCTGCAGTGTCGGTTACACAACTTGCATTCAATTCTGATGTATTGCTAGTTACATCAATTGTAGTTGGTTCAAGCTGGACCTGAACTGTTGCAGCACAAAGATGATTACCCAGCTGCTTACTCTTATTGTCCTTTATCTCAGCTATCTGCTTTTTCAGTTCAACTACTTCCCCATTTTTGTGTACAATTGTCTTTCTGGTTTCTAGCTCAGTTTTGTTGGTGCTGCTGAACCAGTTCTGAACTTCCTGGTTTTTCTTGCTAACTTCCTGTCTAAATGCACCCATCTCCTGCTTTGCTGCACTTAACTCTGAAATGACCTCTTTACATAATATTTCATGTTCTACTGTAGAACTCTTTACATGCCTATTAATCTTATCATCCAAGTTAATGGCCAGTTTTTTCATGTTGTTTCGTACTAACTGAATTTCTTTATCAGTATCTTGCCTCAACTAACTTACGTCATGTTCTAATTTGTTAGTCTCCTGGGCTACATGTTTGTTTTAATTTATCAACTAACATCTTGTTTTCCTTCTGGATTTTACATGCCATTCTATCTATAGTCTTTTCATTTTCTGCGTGCATTGTATTGAGGACACTTAGTACATTAGCAGACAGTTCTTGTAGTTAGATGTCATTTTATCTGTAACCTTTACATTTTTTCCAAATCCTACAGACAGTGAAGCCTGTACTGTACTATAGGAGAGTCTAGTCGTTCGCTGTTGTTTCCCGTAATAAGGCTTTCGCTTGGTCCAGCGGTACTTCACGGTTATTTTCAAGATCGGATTTAGCATTGCCTATATCAGGAGGTCTTATTGTTCGGTTTCAAACGTTCATGTTAGCCATGCTTGTAACATAAATTGTACTACTTGTAATAATTGTTTCGTTTAACTGACCTTTGCCGCTGATGATAGATGATGTGGATTCGGAGTTTATCGACACTAATACAGTGACACTTTTTGAACACTCCACACAACACATGAACGTTACTTGTTGTCGTTACATTTGTGTGCGACATAAATGATGGAATCTCCCTTACCGCCAGTTCAATGTTGATTTGATGCCGCCGTTGGTCTGGCAGTATAATTTCGACACGGTATACACACTTCTTCGCGCCATTCGTTGGGCGCCACTTATGCTGTTACCGGCCATCCGCTACCCGTGGCTGAGAGACGGTCTCAGGGGTCACAAGGGTGTGTTCACCGTATCGAATAGTTGTTTAACCCTTTGGCCCTGGAGCTGGACATTTAAAATTTAGCACTTCATTTATGTAAACCCTGAATATTTTACAAGCCAAAAAATGTAGCGTTATGAAATACACGACATTTTGTAGAGGAATAAATTGAGATTGCGCAGCATGTCTCAAAAAATATAATGAAATATGTTTGTTGATTAAATATATAAAAAGCGTTCTCTGGAGAGTAGCGGAACACCTGTCCTATATTGAGGATGCATGGTGCCTAAAGGTTAAAGAATGTATAGTAATTAACACCACACTTACAGATTCCATATTTGGGGGTTTATTATTATTTTCAAATTCACGATTGTACAGGCGACGGCACAGATTGTTTCCTTGTATGTTGTAATACTGTCGCCCAGCCAGACTTTTAGTCAGCTCCCTCAACATCGCAATCTCTCCTTGTCACCTCTGTAAAATTTAATCCCTTTCAATTTTTTATGGTGTTTTGAAGGCCTACGCCTTACCTTATTGTTTGGGTCCTAAACGCTGGGTTCAGCGTTTTGTCTAAATGCTAGGCAGAATTGTTTTGGCAATTAATGCTCCCCTTCCACAGGGTTCTTGACCTCTAGTGGGTGAAGGACTTAAACCTTCAGCCACACACATTAGTATTGTATATTCCCAAAATGTTTTCCGGGCTGGACTCGAACCAGGCCTTACAATGAATGTCCAGTTACAGTATGAAATACTATAAATCAGAGTGAAATTAAATTAAAATTATGGTTAGTATTCTTTTATCAAAGTATGCAGCAGAATTTATTTAAATGCCTTGGTTGTTTTATATCTCTTTTGTGATATTCATTTCCTTTTGTGCTTCAGTTAAAATGTAAGTCATCATTCCATGGGGTGGACACCCCATTCCTGTGGACTGATTGCATTTGTATTTGGCATGGCATATCCCATAATCATCCTGAAAGTGCAGCCACAATTTCAGGCCCTTTATCAACTATGACTGTGACAGACACACACACACACATCTTTTAGTAGATGAATATATTTATGGTTTATTTAACAGTTCTCAGTAGTGCAGACTCTTTGCATTAAAACACAGCATGTGATAATGAGTTGGGAAGTATTTAGAAGATAGCAGACATACTCTAGCTAGAGGCACTAGCCAGACATTCACTTGGCAGAACTGAAGAAAACCCCCCCAAAAAAACAGCAGGTTTCCTGACAGAGATTTCATCTGGTTACCACCCAACACAAATCTGGCAGACATGATATGACTTTAGCCAACATATTAGGTAAAACCACACAAACTTCCGTCAGTATAAGCTGTGTCTGACAAAGAATAGGAAGCCAACAGAAATACCACTGACAACAGATGTTTTCTGTGTCACAATTCACAATTGGAATCTTGAGCACTGCTGACCTGTTGTCCATCGTGGGCCCAACATTGCATTCATCTGCACCTTTGGGATCACTTACATGAAGTGTGAAAATGTGTAGTCTTAGTAGAAGAATATGAACATAAGTAGCCCAAAATTATATTGTAGTGAAGACAGGCATCCTTTGTGATTTAATTATGAGTGTAATAAATTTAATAAATCTAAGGTAATAGAAAAGCAGTTTATGTGCAGCTTTATAATAGCTATGTAATGTGAATATAGTTCACTTAATATTCATATTTTGTGTGGGTGTCATTGGTTCATTTATTGTTTTAAGGCCAGGCTTATCCCATCATAAGATGTCCCTCAGAAGTAAGTTTATTTTGTGCAAGAGTTAAGGTTCTCACACAAGTGTTGGTGAAGATTAAAGTGCCATGTACACTATTGACTTCCCATTTCCTCTGGGGGTTTAAAGGATCTCTGTTCCTTCTGTGGACCTCTATTTGCAGGTTGAACAAGTCTGTCAGACCATCCCCTAATGCAGTCATGAACATGATATTTTTTTTTATTATTATTATTTTAATTTTGTGGATTGGTAACAAGTCATTTTGAGGTCACTTAGGTGTCCTTTTCATACTGCCTATCTTCAACAGTAGGCCCACCATTCTGTACAATCCTGTGATATGATAACAGCACTAGCTCCCTCTCAGTGTATGTCTTGTTTGTATGGTCACAGATATTTGAGAAACATAGCATATTGATTAGGATATATTAGGAAATTGAAAATGATTACATAGTGACCATGAAAAATAAATTTGAATTTAAAACAGTAACTGATGAATCGTTATGGTCTGCCATGTGGAATTTGTATGCTGACTTCTTACTTGTACACAGCTCATTAATGCATAGTTAATTCACATTTCAGCATATATTTTGTCATGTGTGTTTTATAGTTTCCCTCAGCCCCACTCAAATATAGGAAATAGTGTCTTAAAAATAGGCCCCCTGATTCATAATTCACCATCACCTCTTTTTATGTCTCAGTCAACATACATAAACTCAAGACCTGATACAGTTCTGTAAATCAAAATTCTTATCCTTTTACATCCTTTGAAACTCAAAAATTCATCATTAAGTGGCAAGGGTGTATAATGTTTGTTTTCTTATTTAAGTATATAGCATGAATATAGTCTTTACCATTGGTAAGTGATATGGTTTGCTTGCAGCTTTGTTCAGATTTTATTACCAGTTTGAAATAGCTGAATTAGATGAGTGCACCATCATACACTACACTGTCATGGTTTATATCCATGTTGATGCAAAAAACAAACAGTTTGTGACATTGTGTTATGCTTATTTGTGTTTGAGAGTGTGCTACCTAATTTGTTATAATTTTCTGTCTGTAATGTCATTTTCTTATCAATTTGCATGGTGCATTTTATAACCAAGTTCACACCTGCGCTAAAACTGAAAGCCTTGGTGTGTTGTGTGACCAGCAGGAAAAATGGCAGCACGACTGGTACTTTCTGCAGTAATCTTCATCACCTGCATGGTGTGCTACTATAACAGCCTGCAGTGCGGCTTTGTGTTCGATGACATCAGTGCCATCAAGGACAACAGAGATCTTAGACCTCATATGCCGCTGAAGAATATCTTTTTCAACGATTTCTGGGGAACCCCTATTCATAAAGTATGGTTATCCACATTTGTTGCTCTTATGGTTAATGACTTACTAGCGCTCTATGTATATTAATGTAATTGCTCTTGAATGAAAATAGGATACATAAAAAGGTAAAGTTCACCCTATAACATGCCATGAAGGCACAGAGGGGGAATAAAGATATTGCTGTACTTTTTCTTTAACCTTGGTTTTAGATGGCGGTGAGTGGTTAAAGCCATGCCCCAACCACTTAACCCCCAGAAATGACCCAGTACCCATTGTGTAGGAGGCTGAGTGGGCCCCAGAGCCAGTTGGGACAGATGTGGAATATCTTGCCATCACTGGGATTTGATCCCTGGACCATCCAACCCATAGCAAGTTGCTATACCAACTACATAATCCCAGCTGACAATGAAAATAATATACAACCAAACCATCATTTTTCAACACTAAATAATATATCATGCAGTTGTGAAGCGCATCCCTGCAGTAAATTTGCTCAATCTTGACACAGCCTCCAAAATATATGAACCAGAATTAAGTGTGAAAAAATATTGTGTGGTCATATTGCTTTTAATCAGTGGTTATAAAATACTATTTTTGCAGGTGTTCCACACTGTTATAAAATGTATCTGTGTAAATGTGACAGTATTACCAGACTGCAGTAATGATAAAATTCAAGGGTTGATATCTTGGTGCCCAGCACATGTACACTTAATTGTTCAGAACATATTTGGAGCAAGGAATAGGCAACAGAATTCAGTAAAATTATTTCAGGCTGGCAGCTGTGTCAGGTGGTCCCAATCAACCAACATTTCAGAGACTGACACCCATCTCCCTCATCAGGGTTCTGATTTTAGACAGAAGTTAAGTTGGTCTGTGAAATGTCAGTTGTTTTGGAACAACTAATTTGGCTATCAGGCTGAGAAGATCTTACTGAAGCAAGGTGTTTACAGCAGCACATCAAAAAGAAAACATGTATAATGAACATGTGGGGTGGCATTCTACTTCATACGACCAGTTTTAGTGTATCGCACTTTTCTGTCAGCTGAAGAAAAAGGTTTCCTACTTTGTCATCAGTTGAAGTTGCTCTTTTTGTGATGGAATCATAACTACAAGCCACATATTTAGCAATCTGCATATGTGAATATGGGAAACTTCAGGATAATAATCCACTAAGTGATGGATGCCACAAAGGAAGTTTTAGATGTTATGGCATCTTGACACCCAGGATTGGCTGATCTCTGGTAAATTACTGCATTTCTCAGTTGTTTGTTCAGATATATGATTTACTACAAAAACTGTGTTCATGCCCAAAATTAAAATTTTGTATGTGAACTATGGTTACTTAGTCTGAGTTCAGTTAAATGTGTGGTCAGAGAAAATTTGTGATGACGTCTAACATTTGGCCTATTATGCACATTGAGTCCATATAAAACTAGAATAACATTGGGTGATGATTGGCAGGTAGAAAGTACAATACTCTGAGCAAACCTGTCCATTATCATTTTTCACGACAAATCCTGGAACTAAAATCAGTCCCCATCATGAGACACTGGCATCTTAAATCATCTAAGTTACATGTAGCATATTTTCAATATGCATACCGACAGGTTAATGAGTCAATATAGTGTCTTGGCTCTGGGCTGAACAACCGAGGAACTATGGTTCAATTCCCGGTGGGGGGCAAGAGATTTCTCTTCTCCCAAGCATCTATACCAGCTCTGGGACCAACTTAACCCCTTATTCAGTTGGTACTGAGGGCCTCTCCCTGAGGATAAGGCGGCCAAGGTGTGAAACTGACTTCTCACCCATATATAGTGCCAAGGTTAGGAATGAGTGGAGCTATTACTGCTCCCCCATATGCCTTCATAACATGCGCGGGTACAGCTTTACATTAGGTTACACTGTTTTCAAAGATTTTCAGTTTGCACATTGTAGGATGTACTAACTTCATGAAGAACAACCCTTGAGAAGCAGCATTGAGCTACTTGACGAATTCCTTACCTCATGTGGAAACCAAATGTTCATTACTGTATTTGCAAGAGCTTGTTCCTGGCTCCCATTGTGGACACTCTGTAGGCCTGGACATATCACCAGGTTAAAAGTTGTCTTAGGCCAGGGTTTGGCATTCATGTATAATCACTAGCCACTTGGAGCTATTATGAAATGTCCATGTAGTGAAGTCTCTTGTGAGAAAATTTTTTGAATTCCAAAATTGGTATTAATGTTTATTAAATAACTGCACCTGAAGGTGCACTGTCATAAAGCAAATTACACATTTGATTGTTCTAACATCTTAATTTATTTACATCATGCATATTTCACCTGTCCTTTGTAGACATCTCAGTAATCCATGTACCTGTAATCCTTATTATTTGGAAACAGTTTGTGACTGTAGCTTAAGCTGCTGTTTTAGTCTTCGTGCATATGGACATAGAGGTAAAACATCATCATAGGCACAAGTAAATGAACAGATAAAAAGAAAAAACCCAATAACAGCCAGGAGAAATGTAAAAAGAAATCACAAATACATGTAGATATAATGGCCAACATTTTGGCACGAGAAGACAGGCTAGAAATATGAAAGTCAGAAAGATATAAAGAACAAGGTAAATGAAATTTCTAAAAATAAAATGAGTTGGGTACATCCTGTCATTGCAGGAAGTATGTGTTCTTGAGAATGCATCCAAATTGTGAAATTCCAAAACATGAACCTCATTATTTCATTGACTGCCACATTATAAGTGAAGGTGAGTTTGTACAGAAATATATTTGATCCAAATTCATAATAAAAGCATGCTTTTTCCCATGAGGAATAATAATAATAATTCCTAACAATAAACTGGGCATTATAATCCGTGATAATAAAAAAGGAGCATGCATGTTAATAGATGTTGCAATTCCTGGAAACAGAAATGGGATCAAGAAAGAAGCTGAGAAGATTTTGCAATATAAAAACCTTATATTAGAAATTCAGCGCATGTGGAATGTGAGAGCAAAAGTGATACTAGTAATGAAAGGGGCAACTGGAATCATTTTGAAAGCACTCAGAAAATACCTGAACAACATACCAGGAAAGCACAAAATTAAGGAAATACAAAAACAAGCCATATTGGGCACTGCTAATGTAAAAGTACAAAACATGTTTCATGGTCAAAATAGCATTACATGTAGCACACATTGTAAATACAGAACAGCTGCAACACTATATACCCTGGAAACATGGTTCATTTCAGGTATATAATTGTATATACCCTGCATAAAGGTGATAACAAGGATGATGATGATGATGATGATGATGATAAGCCACAAGTGATTCCGATACTAATATCATCTACGAGAATAATTCCAAAATCACTATCACAGAGTCTAACAAGACAACCTGCACCCGAATACATATATACAACTGCAAAAATCTGTAATTCTTGGCACATGTTCAATTGTAAGAAACTTTTTAAACTACAAATAAGACCACCAAGCCTAATCCTGTTGATTACTACATCCCA
>Ga0123355_10009150_pt1 | contig 15026 bp, 7 predicted proteins | sample TergutEmb28metaG_3_FD_89872 | JGI IMG/M metagenome (GOLD analysis project Ga0123355, IMG submission 89872) | Embiratermes neotenicus P1 segment gut microbial communities from Petit-Saut dam, French Guiana - Emb289 P1 | ecosystem: Host-associated > Arthropoda: Insects > Digestive system > Gut ...
ACTTTTTTTGTTAAAAAAAGTGGTTTCCCGGATTAATCGTTTTCCCGCATTCATCGTTTGTTTTCTCCATCCCCTTGAAAAACGATAGATCGAGGTTCTACTGTACATCAATACACAAGCAACCAAACAATCATTCACATTTGCCAAACTTGGACCTTAGTTCATTGTTTCTTCAGAAGACTCAAATGACCTTTGCTTCAGGGATGGCCAGTGTTACAAAAGGTAAAGGTTTACACAAACTATGCAGAAAATAATACAGTACGCTTATGACAGTCTGAACTATCAGAACTACCTTTAAAACCCCTAATTTCTTTGCCAATGCCAGTAATATATAACTTTCTTTTACACCTTTACAATCACTAGCAAATTTGTTTGCCTTTGACACCATTATTGGAACTGCACGGGTATAAATACTTGACAAACAAGTAAAGAACATCAATAAAATATAATTCCGATCGTAGTAACGGAAAATGTCAAACCAAGATTGTGGGAGATGGTACTGAGAGAACCTGTTTCTGCTTGGCATCATTTGATTCTGCTCCATAGTTCAGCTGATGCAACCACAACTTGTTTTTGCTGAAGATGACCCATCAGCACTGACCAATTTTTACACAAGGAGTGCCAGATCAATGGATTCTGGCCTGGAGGACTTTTATGGTATTTTCAATTATTGAAATTATAGTGAAATGGATTTAATAAGGGCTTGGATTACAATTTAGCCATATTTTGAATTAACCACATTAAAAGTACACAAAATCCCATGTTTACAGCAAGAGAATGTGACACATTTGAAATTATACGCTATTTTTAATTACCCTGATAACAAATTAACGAGGTTGTCCTCATGCACTGAAAAATATTAGCAGTGGGCTAAAGACAGTTTACAGAGGAGTAAATGGGGAGAGTACTGATTGGGCAATGCTTCATTTCATGGATGAAATCTACTGCCATGCAAAGCAACACTTACCACACAGCAGAAATGGTGTAATGAATTTCTGGAGAGAGAAGAGGTAGATACAGCAACATGATACAGTATAGTACCTCTCATGAAAAATTCAAATCTTCTGGGATATTATGCTCTGTCGTCTGGCAAGTGATTGCTGACATTTTGGAGGAGCATGCTGGCCATCCTTAGGGTCTAGCAGTACAAGCAAATGGAGTACTTGAACTGCTAGGCCTTCAAGTGGAGAGAGATCGTTCTTCCAAAATGGAGGTAACCATTTACCAGTTGATACAGCGTAAGACCCCAGAAAACTTGAATCTTCATCAAAAATGCAGTGAGAACCTAAAATCTCAGTCTACCTGTCCTTCCACACCCACAGAAAAGTGTGGTGTGTACAAGATGAACTTACTGGCGAACAGTGTATCTGGTGACTCGGTCTGCACTGCGCAATGTCATCCCCAAACCAGATGATGGGGACAGACTACCTGAGCTTGTGGGTGTAGCTTTCACTGTAGCTCGGGTTACTGGTCTTGTGGGATGGGTTAGGTTAACTTTGCTGATATTTAGTGATCGATTTGATCCATACATTGAGTTTAGAAGCCACGTATTTCTATGAAAAGAGAAAGACAGAGAGAAAGATGATGAACGTATAACCAGTTTGTAACAAAATACAGAAAAAGAAAAAACAAGATTTCACTCACGGACATATGGGATGCGTGATACTTAAGTTCGTAATCCACCAAAAACATATACATTTATACAGAATTTACAATTAGGACAGGAATGCTGAAAATCTTAACCAATAATTCCACGATCCCTACTGGATAGCATAAGGTTAACAAATGATGAATATATTTATTATACATAGAATGAAATCCAGATTAAGAACCTGAAAGAAGCAATCATCCTCCACAATTACTGCACTTAATTCTGTCATTTGGACAGTAAATATTAAACAATAATAAGGAATTGTAGATTTACCTAAGAAATTACTTGTATCTTTGGGTATTCAGTCATTGTCTGCATAAAGCAAACCATGTCTAGAACAATTTTTTCTGCTTCTCATTAACAACAAATTTTATATCTCACATCTAAAGAAAATTTACACCTGAGTCCACATGTATATATAGTCTATCACCTACAAAATGGGTGCTAAGGGTAAATAACTGGCAGATGAAGTTATTCACTCTTCTCTGGCTAATGATGTGGTCTAGAATGCATGGCACTTTGCCCATCACAGACATGTCTTTCACATCAAGATTATGTACAAATACATACCTCAGACACCACCTGTAAATTCAATGCAATCTCAAGATAGATAAAAAGGAGCAGATATGACAGGGGCCAGCATAAACTCAACCACCACTAAATACAGCAATGCCAAGCAAGGTATTTACAGCACTTGACAGACAATAAATAAACAAAGAACTTTTCTTAATCTAATCAAATGTATTCTTATTTATTGATTACAAGATCTTCCCTAATCAAAGGCAGATCTGCAAGTAGTGAAGACCAGTACGAAATAAAGTAACATGTTAATTCCTTCACATCATTTTGATTAACGAAATAAACTACAGGCATAACTTACCTTTACTCTTGCTAACACCTGAAATAACATATTTACTCGAATGCAAGAAGAATGCAATACTAGGGTTTTCCTTAAATTTGGCGCTTAAATATGTGATGTCGTCCCAGATTCGCATATGAAGTGATGAACTTGACCAAGCCAAATGGGATCGTTCTGAACCGAGCCATCATGTGAGATCTCTTGTTCATCTAAGATATTGTGCAGCACAGAGTGGTAATTTGTTACCGATGTTTCAGGACAATCTGTCAGCCCCATCTTCACAGGTCAAGAAATCCAAACGAAACAGCACAGCAGGACTGACTTTGACTGACACAATCTTTCTTTTGGGGTGGAAGTGCTGTGTCCATTGTCTAATTTTTTAAAGCATGAGTTTCAGCTCTGTTTCACTTTTTAGGCAAAGAAGCACCTACCCTGGTATACCCTTCGTTCAAACTATTCTCAGTCACTGGGCACCACCTGAACAGTTAACTTGTTCAGATATACACCTGCAAACAGCTTGTCCAAGGACACAAACAAGATGGCTATTGAAAATTTAAAAATTAACTCCAAAGTTCAAAAATAAAACCCAGATCCATCCACAAATTAAAAACCATTAAAAAAAGCCATGAACTCACACTGACCAGACCACAGACACAACACAAAAAAATGAAAACACTTGAATTTAAAATGATGAACAGCACTAACACCATCTGTGGAGAAAATTGTGAATCTTAATGGGTTCAAGTAAGTTTATAAACCAAGAAATATAAATGTATTATTTAGTCAATGTGGATTGTAATAGCATGGCAGCCCATCTCACGAGAAGTGAGTGTGAAGGGTTTTAAGCAGTTCTGTGTATCTAATGCAATGGATACGACTGATATATATGCTGTAGAATGGCAGTAAAGAGGACAGGAATGTTAGAAGTTAGTGTGAGGAAGATAATGACACTGACTGTGACAAAAATTCTGACTGTTAAAGGTAGATAAAATATGACACACTTTGTGTATTAGGTGTATGCAATTAATAGTAAAATAATTTTCTTAGCCAATGTATTATTTTTGGAGGTTCGTCTTAGAGTTGGATAAATACAATTTCCCTTGGCAGGTGTGTTTTACATAGGGGGGTCATCTGAGATTAGAGTTGTCTAGCATTCGGGTAAATATGGTAGTTGTTTATCCCATGTTCATTTCTCTCCATTCATTTGCTCACAGCATTACATCTGGACATGTTTACACTTTCAGCCGTTTCATGATATGTGTTGTTCTGTTCTGTGTTTTCCAGATTTGTGTCCATTTTCAAAACATAATGAAAATGCTGCATATAGCACGTATACAACCTGCTCACATTTGGTCATTTAAGTTTTCAAATTGGAGACACACCAAATCTATGTATGATGCACCGAGCAGGAGTTTCTTTTACAAAAATTGCTAGATTACATCACATGTATCAGCATACAGAATGTATAAAACAAACTTTCTTTTAAATTCCAAAAATTGAGTTTCTAAAGGCACAACGGAGTATCCAGAGTTCAGTTAAGCAAACATGTAGCTATTTTCAGCAAGTGCTTTTGTAATCACAAAGACAATCTTGATTGCAATGTAAAGATTTAGGTAAATTATATAAATAGCAAAGTATATAGGCTGAAGTGGTTCAGACATGCAAAGTAATGGAATAATAGAGTTACCTAAACAAGCAAAATTAACACTAAGTAGAGAGAAAATAAACAGTTTACTTGGAACGAAGGTATTAATGAAAAATGGTATAAAGGTGTAAAGAATCAAAAAACTCAGAACTGATATATCATCTGAAGCTCTGATGGTGACTGAATCAACAGAACTCTCAGGCTACCAGCCATAGCAAATGGTTTATTGGCCTGTTTACCTGACAGCTGGTAGCTAAAGACAGCTTCAGTGCGTGTCTGAACTGATATCCAGTAATGGAAACAATGCATGATGATGTAAAAAAACCAATCACCATGGATGAGAAAGGAATGATTCAAAATTTGTGACAACAGCAACTGTGTTAGTTTCTAGATTTTCATGGCAGTGATTGCTCAGATGGCATTATTCTGGGTTGTGACACCATTACCAGTTTTCACAGGAACATGGTAGCTGCATCTTCAGAGTAAAAGTGAGTACAGTGAGGGCGCGGTTATGTTATCAGCCCCTGTAACCTAATCACATCCTACCCCAACTCATCTTGATCCTTAAGATGGAAGCAGAGAGTTCCCATGAGATACTGTTAAAGACGTACAAGACTACACAGTGTCACAACCCAGAATATCCTACATTGAATAGTAACCGGAATTTAAAACAAGTAACTCTCATTTACTTATTTATAAATAAAAAGGACAAACATGTGCCTTCATATGGAGTAGGAAACATATGCAAAGGCTGTTGATGTCAGAGATTTCATAGTTTACCAAAACAGAAACATGTGACTACGCAACACACCTTTTTGTCATGGCACTGGTGGTGCGTGATGTTCTCTTTGCAGACGCAGCTTCTTTGTCCTTACTGTGGGCAGCAACAATGGTACTGCTCACTTTGGCTGCCTTTAGAGGGGACAGGATTGTTTGTGGTACCTGCTGCTGCTGTCCACTGTGGAAGGGCTGCGACTTGGCTCGTGTATGTGGTCTGCCATCTTCCAAGCTGCAATGCAACATTCCAATTAAAATCAAATAAGAAAAATGTTGTAAGAGAGAATATTTGCCTGAGACAGGAAGAAGAAATATGACTATGAATAAATAAATTTAATACAAATATACACTGATACTGGTGGCTGTGTAGTCTAAGGTTTTAGTCTGTGGCTGCTTGATTGCTGGGATTGTGGGTTTGAATTCCACAGAGCATATGTTCATCTCATGTGCTAGTTGTTTGTTGCCCATGTAGCAGCCTGTGCGACGGGCTGATCACTCATTCAGAGGAGTCCTACTGTGTGTGTGCACATGTGTGTGATTGTATGTGAACTAGAAACCTCAACAATGAGGTAGCCTAGGCCTCAGTTGGGTTGATGTGTCACAGAAAAAATAAAAATACATAAATCTGTTGTTATGAGGCTTGAACCCATAAAATTCTGTTGAATCATTCCAAAGTTCAACACATCTGGAAACTGACAATATGAAAGTTACTTACTGTACGGCACCAGTTGTTACTGATCTTGGATGTCTCCTCAGTGCCTTGATCTGGTTCAACTTGTCACCCTGTGTCATTACAGCATTATTTCTTTTGGAATCCTCACCATTTTGGTTGGCAGCATCCTACAAGTATAACAGTTATGAAGATGTGAGAAAAATCATGTGGAATTGTTTGTAGAAATTATAAGCTAACACAAAATTGGTTTGATGGGCCAACTCTGCTTCGGATGTTCTGTTTGGTCCAATGAAACTGTAACGTTTTTCAGAATGAATGCAACCGTATGATTTCCAGCATTTTTAAGTATTAAGTAAATTCAATAATTCATTTTCAAAGCATTCTAAATCATTTGGGCTGGTAAAGGGGTTTCCAGGAAACGCTCTGAGCTACACAGATACGAAATGGGGCCATCTGTCCTCTTTCCTTGTACGTCATTTGACAGTGGAACACACACTACTGCTCCTAAAATTTCCCTCATTAGGTTAGATTTATATAACCCACAGATAACAATTTCTGTGTCAATGTCCTCCACGTAAGAGCTTATTCAGTTCAGTGTTTAAATCTATTATCTCCCACAGCACATTACCCAACTGGAGGTCCATACAGTAATTTATGACAAACTGCTAATTCAAATTAACACTTTGTACTTGCATTTTTACATATATATGGCGATTCTCAAAATGAATGAGGCAATTACATTCAGTGAAACTGAAATGACATAACTTGATAAATGTAAAAAGAAAAATGGCAAGCTTTCAGTCACATACGGCAAAACCTAAATAAGAAATAAATCCTACAAAGTGTTGTAACAAATTTAAAAGTTGCTTCCTGTAACAACCATTTTGTGACTTGTGTAGGTTTTGAGATTTTGAAATGGTCCACACACAATCAGAGGTTGCTGTGCACTATCATGAATGAGGGCAGTTACCAGATCTTGAGAACTTACAACTTCAAAACACTGAAACCTGTGTGTAAAAATAATGAGAATGAAGTCTGACAGTTTCATAAAACTGACACAGGTGACAGATCAGGAAGGTCATAATATACAAAGGCGCAGTTATAGAAGAAAGAGAGGAAAGCACTTACTAGAGCAACATTCCGCAGACACCACGATAAACTACAAACAGACAATTTATTAAATTACATTCTACACAGTCCTCACCTCTATTAACTCCAGTTTTCTTCTGGAACTTCTTTCATTCTTATTTTCATCTTCCTGGTCATCCAGTTTCATTGTGTCCACTTTCTGAAGTATCCTGGATACACTGTCAGGCACTGCTGAGTCCTTTTTCACTATCTTGCCATTCTGTGTGTTTAATTCTAAACTGAGAGATTTCTTGTTCTTCATGCTGTAAATGCCATACAAATGTTTTGGATATGTGTTTGTGTTCCTGTTCCTTAGTGATCGATGCACATCACCTCGAAGCCACATGTTAGACTGCTTCCTGCAAATTAAAGCATTTAAAGTACAAACTGTTTCAGTTACTGTGACAACTCTGTACAGTATGGCTGGAAACAAAGATACTGACCCTGTACTCCTTATTTAATGCTACTGTGTTTTTCTTTTGGACATGAGAACAAAGAGATAGAAACTTTCTACATCCTGGCCACTACCACTCATAACCTCTACCGAGCTCCGATTACCTTATGACCACATTACTTATGCATGCATGTACGTACACGTATGTGTCTCAGTGTCATTAACTGTTGTGAGGGATGGCTGAAAGGTTGAAAAGTAATCAGCAGAGCACATATACACAAAGATACTGTGACACGTTTCCTTTCTTTATAGAACAAGCACAGGAGGTTAAAATTTAACATAAGAGTCCTGAGTCTCCCTTCATAATTTTAGTACATTAAATCCACCATTTGAGACTGTAAAAAACAAAATATAATGGTAGAAAACTCACCAGTGGCAGAAATATTTCACACAATGGATCAAGGAATTATGTTATTGCCAAAGCAAAATTTCAAATACGTCATCTAAGCATAAGAGAGCAATCACTGAGGATTTTATCTTACTCTTCAAGCCACTGTTGTTGATGACCGATAATTGAACCTGGGCGACACATTCGGATCCACGCAATGGTCTCGTGAGCTGAGAAATGGTAATGTTTCATGATGTAGCAGCCAATCAAGGATCCTGTTCTGCCTAGACCAGCTGCAAAATATAAATTATTGATTGTAATATGTGATCAGAGCCCATAATTTTAATAAAACTTTGACTCAGCAAAATCTCACAATGAAGTTTCTGTACTCAAAAATTGCTAACATACAACCAAAGCACTCTCTGTGCTTGTAACTTTTCATGTCTTACCCAGTGGCATACAGAAAAGTTTATGAGAAGGGAAGAAATAAAGTTAGGAAATGCTCTCACAATATGAACGGTAGATCATTCTCGTACAACTAAAAAATTTACATCCCTGAAATCTCAGACTATACACAAGCAATTTTAGAAACAAAAACACAAAATAAGCAAGCAATAACAGTAATAAAGAACCTAACAACATGACAATGATAAGTCTCATCCTGCGTAGTACAGGATTATTATTTTATCTGACAAGTACTGGTTGTCACTTCCTGCAGGTGTGTTTATCATATTAACATAGCATACTCAGACAATAGCCCATGTGCAGTGGTGTGGTAGTATGAAGTAATAAATGGCAGTTGTCAGATAAAATACAGACCCTGCAGTACCCGAGCTCACCTTTACAATGTACTGCAATGGCACCTGGAGCACTTTCTGCAATGTCAAGAAACTGCTTCACGATGGGATCACTTGGAGTGCTACCATCAATGAAAAACAAATCACGATGATCAAAGCCAGCCTCCATAAATCTATTTGCATCATATATCTTTTTATTAAGCCGAATTATGGTTGTAACATCATTCCTCCTGAAGTAGGCAAAATATGATTCTGGTGCATGGAGTGGGTAACCTGAAAGCAACACGTTTATCATTATCAGAAGTAAGACAATTACGTGCCAACTGAACTCATGGAAAGCCTACAACCATTTGGTCTAGAATCTTTTATCTGTTTGCTATCCAAAAATATACAGACTAAAATATACTGAATAATTTTGCCCCTTGTTTTATATGGGTGTGAAACAAGGTCTCTCCAACTGAAGGAAGAACACAGATTAAGGTATTTTGAGAAGAGTGCTCAGGAAGATACTTGGGCCCACAGGGAAGGAAATGACAGTGGACTGTAGAAAACTGATAATCAAGGAGCTTGATGATTAGTACTCCTCACCAGATATTACTTGGGTGAACAAATAAAGAATAACATGGGAAGGATATGTGACACATAAAGGGGTGCGGAGAGGTGCATACAGGATTTTGGTGGGGAAAGTTGAGGGAAAAAGTCTACCGGCAAGACCCTGGCATAGATGGGAAGGCGTTCACTGGATTGGTGTAGCTCAGGATAGGGACAAGTACAGCTCCTGTAAACATGGTGATAAGCACTTGGGTTCCATAAAAAATGGCTAGTTTGTTGACATGTGCCGAACCTGTACACTGAATCCAAAACACGCCTTGAATATTCCTTCCATGAAGCAAGTTTTATTAAGTTTTTCTTATTCTGAGTATGAAACTTCCACCTTCACCTGGAATTGCACCGTGCTTCAACAATTCACAAATCCCTTAATGACATTCTCTGAGAGAAACATAGCATAAAAGAATGTGAAAGTCCCAGCAACATGGACATATACGTACCATTTTCAATTTTGCTCTTTGAATGAGGACCACAGAAAGCAAGAAACTTTTGTGGCACAATCCAATTCAGATCACCATTCTCAACTCTCTGAAGCAAAGAAAATAAAGGGACTTATAAGATGTAGTACTCTTATTACACAGAACACAAAGTACATAGAGGATGGAAACTACCATACGCCTCAGTACTTAATTTGCTGATTGTCATATATTTGTGTGTCTTAGTGATAGCAGGAAGTTGGGTACTATGTCAATATCAAAATATTCACATTAAGATTACTGAATAATTTCAGATGTACGCCACAACAAATAATACTAGGACAGCCAAGAGAAGTCATTAGCATCTGGACTTTTTCTTGGCTTACCAATATGATGCCAAGGAGATTGAAGGCATGTTTTAAAACATCACACAATAAATAATTGCCCCATGACCCTGAAAGTTTTATGATAGGGTAACAGCCTTCCAGTTTCCTTGCTCTTAACACAAAGTAGGCTGGAACAAATTCCTCACATGGGATGGTTTCACACACATCTACAGTCCAGATATAACAAGGTCGATGTGTGATTTTAGGCCTTCGCTGCAGTGTAAATGAGATATTCACTCTTCTGGGATGTTATGCAGTGCAGATCTCATAACAAGGTCTGTTACTGGACTGCAGACTAGACATCAGGGATCTGATTCCCAAAAAGGGCACTGAAATATATTTTCCAGTAACTAAATTCAGAAGCACTCCTAGGTCCCACTTTTGTAAAGTGGGCAACAGACTGGATTTTCAGGTTCTTTGGGAAGTTACAATGTGTCAATGGATAAGTAGTTCCTGATGTTGCAAAGGATGACAAGTCCAGACTGTACATGTTCTGGAGTATAAACATAATGCTGAAAGATAGATACTTTATTTCATACTACATAAATCTTTACATCCTACAGTACTAATGTAATATTGCAAAATGTGTATATTACACATCCAGACTAACAAATAGTCTTTGCAAATTTGTGGAGCCTTGGAAGTGATTTTACATTCCGCTTAACAACTTGGCTACACTAAATTCTGTTGCTCCTTCTGTGAGAGGAATAGTTATGTAGCACAATGTCATTACTCAAAGAAACAACAGCTACTTGACAAGCTTTGATTCCAGGGCAAAAGAAAACAAAACCATCAACCAGCCACTGTTTAATCCAGAAAAAGGTGTATTTCTACCACTACATATAAAACTCAATTTAATGAAATGTTTTGAAGATTATGAATAAAACAGCAGTGAGTTTGTCTACTTGGAACACATATTTCCAACAATAAGCATTGTCAAAATCAAAGAAGCAGTATTTGTGGGTATCCACATTAGAGACATCGTAAAAGACGGCTCACTTGATGATACTCTAAGTGAAGCTGAAGTGGCAGCTTGGACAGAATTTACAGAAGTGACAACAAATGTCTATGAAAACTTCAAGGCACAAAATTATGAGTAACTTGTTCAAAAACTTCTCTATGCTGACAACCATGAACAACAAAATGTCACTAAAAATTAATTTTCTGGGACATGCATCCTGACTTCTCAAAACAAACTTGGGTACCAATAAGGATGAGGATGGAGAATGCTTTCATGCATGAAAGAGAAATAATACAATGGCAAATGGAGTTGCAGGATGTTGGCTGACTAATGGGGAACGTTGTACAAGACATAACAAATAAGAATATGTCAACAGTAACAACATTCTAGGTCACTTCAAAATTAAACTTCTATTTTCATATAACTAATATATCTTTAAGCTATTAAAAATCCATTTATGATTATGGTAGGAATATCTAGGTGCACAACAAGTTGAAAAACTTTGTCACTGACAGGTCGCGATTACTGAATCAAACACTGAAAATCATCTATGCAACATATGTAAATCCTCTCACCTCAAAGTATTCATATTCATCCACATCAAAATCTTCAAAGTTGAAGAAACCCAGGTTCAGAGCTTTATGAACAGCATTGAGGCAGTCCATTAATGTGATATGATAAACAGACATCCCAAAGGAAGCATCTCTGAAATAGGAAGAAATTCAAGAATTAAAGTGAACATCTCCTGGAAGTTAATAAACAATTCAATAGTACTTGCAAGTTTTAGTGTAAAGGTAGTACAACATGACAAACATTCATACTGACTGTTTAAGTTACAGTAGTTATGGTCAAGCAGTAGCAAGAAATGACATTGACAGAAGGCACAAAGACTTTCAGCTACTAAGATGGTTTTCACAAACATTACCCAGCACTTACTGTATCATATATTTTTGAATTAAATCTGTGCTTCTGCATGACAGATGTTCTGTTTCTAAATGGGTCAGGGCAAGATGACAAAAGTCTGACTGATTTAACAATGAAGAAGGCTAAATGAAAGTTTCCTCCACTTCTGAAACACTTGAGCACCCTAAGATGAACACAATTTTCTCTCAGCCCAATCATATCCATATGAATCGGCTGTCCTTGGTAAGCTGCCACAGGATGAGTAGCACAGATAAGGTCCCTGGAGACCCTCTGGTGCAGGGGTCCACAAACATCTGTAATACTAAAGTATATTGTGGGTCCTTGCAGAGAGAGAATTCCACTCTTCTGACAGAAGATGAGTTCTGAGAGATCTGGAATTACTTCTAATAACATCTAAGAGGTGGGGAGGGACTCGAGGCATCTGTGCAACTTTACAGGAAATACAAGGTCTGAACTGAGGCTGCACTAACTTAAGCCCCCCCACCTTTCCTGATTATAATTAGTATTAAAAAAGCATCTTCCCACTGACACTTTTCCTGAATACAACACTGGTTATGTTCTATGTTCCTTCTCCAATGGATACGGTTTTAAATCTTTTGTCAATAAGTTGTGGAAATTGTTACACATACTACTAACAGGAACACAGCTGTTCTCCTGTCATTTCACTACTCTCGTGGAAGAGTTTGCAATCCAACCAGCTTTTTATAAACAAGAAAATACTGTGTGTGACAAAATCTGCCACAAAACTGACAACATAAACACTAATATGAGACAACAAACAATATTATTTCTAGTTTTAACACATCGTCTCCATCTAGGTGAGCAATGTAAAAATCAAACTGGTTAAAGAAGGGATAGATACTCTTGTTTCTTGCTGGGTGAAGTTTGTAAAGGTTGAAGCAGGTTATGTACAAAAATTACACATGCAATACAACCATCTAGTTTCCCCATGAGTATATTCAAAGAATTATGTATTTTCAGCAACCTTAGCATTTTAATAAAAGTGAAGACTGTGAAGTGAAAGTGTGTTACAGTTGGGTAAATACTGTAATTTATTCACCAATACATACCTGAAAGGGACAAAGGGTGGATTTGTACCCCCAACCAAGGGCCGGTAGGCTTCTTCTGGAGTTTTCTTGAGATAAATTATCTGTAAATGAAAGTTGAAATATTAGTAATGAATTTTAATGGAATGGTGCTGACTAGTGCATCATAACACTTCTGGTGCTAATACACAGTATTAATTGGGAAAAGAAAAAGAAACAAGAATAAGAGTTGAACTTCTCACTACTATAATTTTATGTGCAGCAAGTCAATACTACTATCTTCTATGCATCAGCCGATTATGGCAGTTGAAACCTTTCACACAGTGCTGTAAAGATAAACTGCATGAAAGGAAGTCGGAATCTATAAAACATATTACATCCAGACATACAACTATAAGATGAGTGCCCAGGCTATAGTCCCATTATCAACGTTTTATGTTAGAAACTCTTCCGGTTCCAGCATTGTGCTCATAACTTCATTCCAAACGTTGTAATCAAATGTGGCAAGCATAGATACAATACAATCAGTTTATCTGACAATATCGAAAAGGCCAGATTATCTTTTCAGTGGCAAAGAATCAAATCCTGATGTAGCACCACCCTCATGCAGTACCATAATAGTCTGCAAATAGAAATTCTCTATTATATGGTATATCAATTTACCACCAACCTTGATATACCATAACACAAACTGTGGTGAATAGCCACGCTAAACCTGGGTTTGACCATATTTATATTTATCAGAGGATGGGTGCAGCAGTGAATACTTCAAAAAGTTGCCACACCTATTTTGTTTGTAGAGTACCGGTAAGTGGGAGGCCACTGAGACTAGGCAGCATTGTGCACTGTGTTCTGGTTGTCTGACCTTGATTATAGCCGATCCCCTCCCTCAGTGTGTGATAAGCTATTGAGTGGTAAACATGTCCGTGCGTTTTTCATTCTGCATCAAAGAAGGGCAGAATACTGTCATAAGATTGTCATAAGCAGCATGCGTTAAAGGTGCTGAAATTCAAATACGTTTACACGCCGAAGTGTATACGAGTGGATAGAAATGTTAAAAAATGGTCAGTAAAATGTAATGGATGCCGAGTGCTCGGGATGGTCGTCAACATCAACCAATGATGAGAAGCAGGAGGAAGCTAAAGCCATTATTCTCGCTGACGGCGGAGCAACAACAGAAGACATCGCATTAGAACTAGGAGTCAGTCAGGTACAGCCTCTTCTTTAGTGCACGACTTTCTCGGGTTCCGCAAAGTTTCCGCAAGGAGGGTGCCCAAACATCTGACAGCAGAGCATAAGCACAACCGCCAGCACATCTGCTCCAGTCTTTTGAAATGGTACAGCTATGAAGGGGATTAACGTCTTGAATTGCATCATCATTGGGGATGAAGCCTGAATCCATCATTATGAACCAGAAACAAAACGGCAGAGAATGTCAGGAGGGGGTGGGTACGTCAAAACACAAATGTCTTTGTATTCTATTTATTAGGCTGACGACATGTTTCGGCCACTGTCGGCCATCTTCAGATCACAAAAATATATAATGAGGAGAAAATATACAGTAAAGAACATTAGTTGTTGTGCCAATTCTGAGCTATCAACGAGATCTCGTTGTCTAGCAGTTATCTATATTTAAACTAATAATATATTCGTCAGGTAAAGTGGATAGAGAATAAAGCATATATACATGTTGTAAGTTGTATATATACTTTATTCTCTATCCACTTTACCTGACGAATATATTATTAGTTTCAATATAGATAACCGCTAGACAACGAGATCTCGTTGATAGCTCAGAATTGGCACAACTACTAATGTTCTTTACTGTATATTTTCTCCTCATATATTTTTGTGTCCTGAAGATGGCCCACAGTGACCGAAACATGTCGTCAGCCTAATAAAAATGGATACAAAGACAGTTGTGTTTTTACGTACCCACTCCCTCCTAATTTGTATAAAACACAACGGGGATGATGCATCTAAGGCAGAACATGCAAGGGAAGAACACGCCATCTCCTTCTTCCAAAAAATTCACGTCGCAGCCCTTGCCGGAAAGCTATTGTTGGCAGTGTTCTGAGACTCCCAAGGGCCTTAACCTTAAACATTATACGGAGAGAGGTACCACGGTAAAAAGTGTAATTACTTCGAAATGCTAAGAAATGAACGGAGGCCAGCTATTTACACAAACCAGAGAGGATGTTTGCTGTGTTAGTGGGTCCCTGTCACCACGGCATGGCGCGTCCGCAGAATGTGGATAGAGGAACGGCCTCCGATAAGGAGGGTAGCTGCGAATAAATTGAATAAGCAGTCGCGGACAGCCGACGAGGGGTGGTCCTCCAGCTTGGGGGTTGGGCGAGGTGCTAACAACCCCT
>Ga0123355_10009151_pt1 | contig 15026 bp, 12 predicted proteins | sample TergutEmb28metaG_3_FD_89872 | JGI IMG/M metagenome (GOLD analysis project Ga0123355, IMG submission 89872) | Embiratermes neotenicus P1 segment gut microbial communities from Petit-Saut dam, French Guiana - Emb289 P1 | ecosystem: Host-associated > Arthropoda: Insects > Digestive system > Gut ...
CAAAGTTTAAGCCATGCCAATTTTTTCCCGATAATGCTGTCTTTAATCCACCAGATTACTGCTCCCAGCAAAATCCCTCTGATCATTTGACCAATCAATACCGCACCCATGCTGATTTCGTACAAAGGTCTAAAACCCATCAGTTCTACTATACTTTCTGCATAATCAAAAGTTAGGGGTGCAGCAATTAAAGCGACAACCATGTAAGTAATAACTTGCGCCGCTATTACTTTCGTAAAAAATCTGAATTTTTCGTTTGAGATAAGTTTAGCCATTGTTTTCGGCTCCCCTTATCTGCTTTTGCTTCCGTAAAACACACCAATCTTCATTCCTGCATTCAGGACAAGTCATCCAGCGCACTTTGGCGTTTCCCACGCTGAAAAACGCCCGCCTCAGTGATGGCTTAAAAATTGAGTCACAATTGGGACAAATAAACACATAATCTTTTAGGTGAAACGCTGAAATCAACAAACTAATTATCGAGACAGATACATATACCGCAAGTCCCCACCAGATACGTAATGCTGCAAGCCACACCATGAACGCAAACCCTAAAGCCGATGCACCCCATATTACAATTTGAATTTTATGCAGCTTTTTCTTATTGCCAACCTTACGCTTTCTTTCCATAATGCCTTCTATGCCAAGAATAGTATTTGCCGGGATAATTGCTTTATCGCGGATGCTTTCTTTGATGACATTTATCATTTCTAACTGCTTCTGCCGCTCGTCAATTTCGTCAGCAAGCATTTTCACTCGTTCGTCAAGTAATAAGGTAAGAATTTTTCCTGATAACTCACTTTCCAAAACGCTTTTGATAGAGTTTAGCGAGAGCCCAATTGCTTTAAGCGTACAGATAAGTTGAAACTTGCGCAAATCATCGTCGTTGTATATCCGCCTGCCACCTTCGGTCAAATCGGATGGATGCAAGATACCTTTGGTATCGTAAAATTGCACCGTCCGCACCGAAACATTACACAATTTAGCCATTTCTCCGGTCGTGTAGTTTGACATAGAAACCTCCTTTCGAGGGCAACAATATCGCATAACGTAGCGTCACAAACAATAGGTGACATTAGGGGATTTTTTATATTACGCAGGGGGACTTTTTATATTGCAGTATATAAATTTTCTGCGCAACCGCCACATCTCCTAAAACAGCGAAATCTGACTCGTCTCCGGCAAATCCCGCAATGCGCCGAGCGATTTGAGTTGCTCAAGATGTGTTTTAGATACTTTTGTACACGCGGCGGAGATGTCTTCAATCGAAATGAACTCCCGCCCTTTTCTGTTTTCCGCGATATCATGCGCCGCCGTCTCGCCGAGTCCCCCTATTGCGATAAACGGCGCCCTCAACTTATGTTCTCCGGCCAAAAGAAATTTCACCGGGTCAGATTCATATAGGTCAACACTCGCAAACTCGAATCCGCGCATGTAGAATTCGTAACATGCCTCCAGCGTTGTCAGCAAGTCTTCCTCTTTTGTCTTCGCGTCAGGATTGTTCTTGATCTCTCTGATCTTGGCTTTGACCGCATCTATACCATGTATCATGCATTCCGCATCAAAGCTGTCTTTTTGGCTGCGCCGATAGAAATAAGCGCTGTAGAACGCGAGCGGCTTATGCACCTTGAACCACGCGATTCTGAACGCCATCATGACATACGCCACCGCGTGTGCTTTCGGAAACAGATACTTTATTTTCTGGCAAGATTCAATATACCAATCCGGCACCCCGGCCTTCTCCATCTCCGCGCGCGCACCGTCTGGCAATCCTTTGCCTTTGCGGACATTTTCAGAAATTTTGAAGGCAAACCGGTCGTCCAGGCCTTTTTTTATCAGATAAAGCATAATATCATCCCGGCAGCTAATCGTCTCAGCTACCGTCGCTTTCCCGGACAGGATTAGATCCTTAGCGTTACCAAGCCACACGTCCGTTCCGTGAGAGTATCCGGACAGCCGCACAAGCGTGTCAAAATTTTCAGGTTGCGTATCGCATAACATCTGCCGTGTAAAGCCCGTGCCAAATTCCGGGATGCCTATCGAACCCGTCGCGCCGATGACGTCATCATCCTCCTCAAGACCGAGCGGTTCAGGGGACGTGAATATCGCCATCGTCTGCGGGTCATCCAGACTTATTTCCCGGGCATTTACAGCTGTTAAATCCTCCAACATTTTTATCATCGTCGGGTCATCGTGCCCCAATTCGTCCAGCTTTAGCAGATTATCCTCCATACAATGATAATCGAAATGTGTGGTGATAACGCCTTTATCTTTACTGTCGGCCGGGTGCTGGGCGGGACAGAAATCGGTGATCTCCATATCCTGCGGGATAACAATCAACCCACCCGGGTGTTGCCCTGTCGTCCGCTTGACGCCGACACATCCGCGTGACAACCGATTTTCTTCAGCTTTGGTGACGGTTTTGTTCAACGCTTCAAGATACTTTTTTACATAACCGTACGCCGTCTTCTCCGCAACTGTACCGATTGTCCCGGCCCGAAACACATGCTCTGCCCCGAAAAGCTCCGTTGTATATTTATGCGCTTCCGCCTGATATTCACCGGAAAAGTTTAGATCAATATCGGGGACTTTGTCTCCATCAAATCCGAGAAATGTCTCGAACGGGATATTAAATCCATCTTTGACATATTGCGCCCCGCAATTGGGACAATTTGCGTCCGGCATATCGGCACCGCATCCCCAGTTTTCACCGGATTCAAAGTCCGATTTTTGGCATTTAGGGCACCTATAGTGCGCCGGCAATGCATTGACTTCCGTTATCCCCGCCAGAAACGCGACGACTGAAGAACCGACACTGCCGCGTGAACCAACGAGATATCCATGTTCCATCGAATCTGCCACAAGTTTCTGCGCCGTCATATAGATGACGTCGTAGTTGCGGTTCAATATATCGTTAAGCTCCGTTTCCACACGGGACATCACAACTTCCGGCGGTGAGCCTCCGTAGAGCTCCGCCAACTTGTCATTCACAAGCTTTTTTAAATCTTCCGCACTTCGCTCGATCTTCGGCGCAAAAAGTTTTTTCGCCGGTGGCAGCGGGCTCACCACCGCGCACATGTCGGCGATCATTTGCGTATTTTTTATGACCACCTCATACGCCGTTTCTTCTCCAAGATACGAAAATTCCTCCAGCATTTCGTCCGTGGTCTTAAAATATATCGGCAGTTCATCGTCAAAGTTCTCAAAACCTTTAGATGCCAGCAATACACTCCGGAAAACCTCATGCTCTGGGTCAAGAAAATGCGTGTCAGATGTCGCGGCAACCGGTTTATTGAGTTCTTTGCCGAGTGCTACGATCCGCCGGTTAAAGTCCCGCAATGCTTCCACGCTTTTCACCCGCGGCCTGTCCCCTGCAAGCATAAACATGTTGTTGCATATCGGCTGAATTTCAAGATAGTCATAAAATTCGGCCAGTCTCCTCAATTCCAAGGAGCTCCGTTTTTCCGCCACCGCCTCAAACACCTCTCCGGATTCGCAGGCGGAGCCTATGATCAATCCCTCTCTATGCTGCGCCAGCACACTTTTGCGAATGACCGGGAATCTGTCAAAATCCTCCAGGTGGCTTTTGGTAACAAGCTTATACAGATTGTTAATGCCGGTCTGGTTCTTCGCTAACAGGATGATATGTTTGTACTTCATCCGTCCCCTTTTCGCCCCGCCGGGACGATTCTCGCGCAGGAAACTTAAATGCTCATTTATCCGGGACAAATCCGTCACACCGTCTTTTATCAGACGTTTGCTCATCTCTATAAAAATATGCGCCGTCACGCCGGCATCTTCAAATGCCCGGTGGTGGTTGAAGTCCGTGCGGCCAAAATGCGCCGCCACGGTATCCAGTTTGTGATTCTTCAGTTCCGGCAATACCCTGCGGGCGATTGCCACCGTGTCTATATAATTCGGCGTATATGCGATTCCATGTTTTTGGCAGGCCTCATAGATAAATCCCACGTCAAAATTCGCGTTATGGGCGACGAGCGTCCGGCCTTTGGCAAACGCCAAAAACGCCATCACTGCGTCTTTCTGCGATGGCGCACCCTGTACATCCGTATCCGTTATGCCCGTCAGCTTTGTGATCTCATACGGAATCGGGCGATCGGGATCCACATAGGTACTGAACGTGTCAATCTGCTCACCGTCTTTCACCACAACAGCACCAATTTCAAGCATCCTGTCCTCCACGGGGGACAGCCCTGTTGTCTCAACATCGAACACCACAAATTCGCCATCCGTCAGTGATTCTGTCAATCCCGCGTCGGCGAATACAGCCGTGTTGAAGTCCATGTCATTGATGTAATAGCCCTCTATGCCGTAGATCACTTTTATCTTGTCCCCGGCGGCGGCAAACGCGTCTGGGAATGAGTGAACCACACCGTGGTCTGTAATCGCAATCGCCGGGTGCCCCCATTCAATGGCACGGGTGATCACTGCTTTGGTATCCGTCAGCGCATCCAGTGCCGACATTTTTGTGTGTAAATGCAGTTCCACGCGTTTTTCAGCCGCGGTATCCTTTTTCGATTCTTTTTCAGCCACCGTGATGTTGATCGGTTCCAACGTCAAATCCCCATCGTATCGACTTAATCCAAGATTACCGGAAACGCTCAACCACATCCCTTTTTTTATGCCGTTGACTACCTTTTCCGCCGTTTTATCCGTCATAAATTTTGAGATATGTATCGTACCCGTAAAATCCGTCAGGTCGAAACTCAGCACCCACGCGCCGCGTTTTTCTATCAGCCTGCTGGACACATCGCACACTTCGCCCTGTACCGTTACTTTGCCGAGATCCAGGTTCAGCTCCCCTATCGGCGTCAATGTCGGTGCTTTTACATGCCTGCCCATAATCACGGCGGAAGGCTTCTCGGCAGACTTGGATCCTTCTTCTTTTTTGCCATTTTCAGCGACCCGGGCATAAACAACCTCCGCCGTAACCGCCTCAAGGCCGTATTCCCCGGCTATCATGCTCTCTACGGCTCTTATCGCAGCTGGGGGGACAGGAACAATCAACGACAACGTTAAATGCATCGCGGTTCGCGGTTTGTTTACAGTGGCTGAAACAACCCGCGCGCCGCTTAAATCATGCCTGGTATCATCCGCGCAGAATGGAAACATATCGTAAAACAACACCGATTCGCTCAACTATTTTCTCCCCCATTAATCGCGGTAAAAAGCTCGTCCACAAGCTTGTCCATCGTGACTTTTTTATGTATTTTGCCCTTTTTGAAAAGAACGCCTTCATCAACGCCGCCGGCAATGCCGAAGTCCGCTCTGGACGCCTCCCCCGGCCCATTGACGCCACAGCCCATCACGGCCACGGTAATGGATTGATCCAGCTTAGCCAGCCGTTTTTCAACTTCTTCGGCAATTGGTATCAGCTCAATCCCGCATCTGCCGCATGTCGGACAGGATATCAGCTCCGGCCCCGCGCGCAATCCTAACGCTTTCAAGATCGCAACTCCGGCCCGCACTTCCGCTTCCGGCGGCGCAGTGAGTGATACTCTGATGGTGTCGCCGATGCCGTCCGCCAAAAGGCTGCCGATGGCGATGGACGATTTCACTGTCCCCATATATTCCGTCCCCGCCTCGGTCACACCCACGTGCAGTGGATAGTCCGTTCTCTCGTGCAGCAGTCTGTATGCCGCAATGGTGTCTTTTACAGATGTGGATTTTACAGAGATGCAGATATCGTTAAAATCACACGCGTTCAACATGGCGATGTGACCCATCGCACTCTCAAACATCGCCTCCGGCGTGACGCCGCCGTATTTTGCCAAGATTCCTTTTTCGATGCTGCCGCTGTTGACGCCAACGCGTATCGGTATCCCTCTATCCGCCGCGATGGCGGCAACTGCCCGGACGTTGTCCATTCCGCCTATATTACCGGGGTTTATCCGAAGCCCGTCCGCACCGGCCTCAGCCGCACGAATGGCAAGTTTATAATCAAAATGTATGTCAGCCACAATAGGGATTCCTGTGCGTTTCTTGATCTCTTTAATAGCACTTGCGGACTCTATATCCGGTACAGCGATTCTGACAATATCACAACCTGTGCTTTCCAGTACATTTATTTGCGCGGCTGTCGCCGCAAAATCGGCCGTTTTTGTATTCGTCATAGACTGTACAGTGACCCGCGTGCCGCCGCCGATTTTCACGCCGCCCACCGTTATCTGCCGTTTGATTTTATCCGCCATTGCCCGCTCCCACAATCCTTAACACATCATTTATAAGCATAAACGCCATGAATCCCATCAGCAAAACCATCGCTGCCGTGTGGATATATCCCTCATACTTCGGATCTAGCTTCCGGCGCGTTATTTTTTCTATTACCCACGATATAAACAAGAACAGAATCCTGCCGCCGTCCAATGCCGGAATCGGCAAAAGGTTCATCACTGCCAGATTAACGCCGATAAACGCCGTCATATACGCAATATTGCCTAACCCTGCTCTCACCGTCGGTGCTGACTGTCCGATATTGCCCATTTCACCGATAATACCCACTGCGCCATGCATATCCCGCACGCCGAAAGCCCCGCTAATAAGCTCCGCCAAGCTCACGCGTATAATTCGCACGTAGTTAATCGCGGTATATCCAGAATACCGCAGTCGCTGCCACGTGGTGCCTTCTATGCTGTTAAACGTGATCCCGAACCTCATCACTGTTTCGCCGGTTTCCGTTTCAAACTCTCGCCGCTCTAATGGGAATCTGTTTCGCGTGATCCGCTCTCCGTCACGCAGAATCACAAGATCTACCACACCGTCTCCCCTGTTCTCGGCCAAATTCATGAACATGTGGAAATCATCGGCATAGAACAGCCGCTCTCCATTAATGGACACGATGGTATCCCCCACCATCAGACCCTGCTCCCCTGCATTGGGGAAGCTGTCGTCTAATGATACGATCGTCGTCCCGCCGAATCCTTGGGCACCGGCGAAGAGTATCACGATGATAATAAATGCCGCAATAAAGTTAGCAGCACCGCCTGCGGCCAGGATAATCACACGCCGCCAGCGGCTCTGCGCCGTGAATGACCTACTGTCTGTTGCCTCCTCGTCCTCTTCCATCGCGCAAAATCCGCCGAACGGAAGCAGCCGCAGGGTATACAGCGTCTCTTTCCCTTGCTTTTTCAATATTTTCGGCCCCATGCCGATGGCAAACTCATTCACCCGCACACCCAAAAGCTTCGCCGCTATAAAATGCCCCAATTCATGCACCGCTATAAGTACGCCAAACGCTATGATCGCTATCGCAATAAACATTAATTAACTTGCCCTTTCTGCCATCTTCTTAAGATGGAGCTAAAACTTTATGACGCGGCATGTGATTCCGTCACAAATTGCTTTGCTTGTTTGTCCGCCGCTATTAAATCTTCTAAAGAAGGTTCCTCAATATAAGCTATGTTATCCAGTGCCGCACAAACCGATTCATAAATCCCATAGAATCCAATTTCCCCTGCCAGAAAACGTGCCACCGCCGCTTCATTCGCGCCGTTCATAACTGCCGGAGCGGTTCCACCCGCTTTGGCGGCTTCTATCGCCAGACTCAAGCAGGGAAACGCATTGAAATCCGGCGGTTCAAACGTCAATCCGGAAGAAAGCTTTGTCAAATCCAGCGTGTCAACCAGCGAGGGGCGTCGCTCCGGATATGTCAGCGCGTACTGTATCGGCAGACGCATATCCGGCTGCGCCAGCTGCGCGATGACTGAGTTGTCGTTGAATTCCACCATTGAATGCACGATACTCTCCGGATGTACGACGATATCAATTTTTTCAGGCGGGATACCAAATAGGTGTGCCGCCTCAATCAACTCCAGTCCCTTGTTCATCATTGTTGCAGAATCTATTGTAATTTTTTCGCCCATGCGCCAATTCGGGTGGCGCAACGCCATTTCAGGCGTGACTCTGGCAAGTTCCCCCTTGCTCCACCCCCTGAACGGCCCACCGGACGCTGTTAAAATCAGCTTTTTTACATACTCCGGCTTTTCCGCTTTCAGGCACTGGAACAATGCCGAATGCTCTGAGTCCACAGGAATTATCTCAGCACCCCGCGCTTTCGCGGCTTTCATTACAACGCTGCCTGCGCACACAAGGGTCTCTTTATTCGCAAGCGCTATAGTCCGGCCTTGTTCAATCGCCGCAAGTGTCGGAATAAGCCCCACCGTGCCGACAACCGCCGTAACAACCGTTGACGCCCCCTCAACACACGCAGCCTCGACAAGTCCATCAACACCGGCAACCACCCGCACATCCATGTCTCGCACGCTTGCTTTGAAGTCTTGGGCGGCGGCATCGTCAAAAACAGCAACAACATCCGGCTTGAATTTCCGCGTCTGGTCTTCAAGAAGCTTTATGTTTTTATAAGCACCCAAAGATCGGACGCTTATGCCCAAAAGTTCCGCCGTCTCAAGCGTTTGCCGCCCGATTGACCCGGTTGAGCCGAGCAGTGCAATCGCGTTTGTCATATCTGTCTCCCTTGCTGTTTAGATGATATTCGAGTGTTGCACCAAAAATGAATCATACAATAATCGCCGGCATAACCGACACCATTAAATATATCGCCGGGGAGGCGAAAATCATGCTGTCAAACCTGTCCAGCATGCCGCCATGTCCGGGCAGAAGTTTGCCGTAATCTTTGATGTCATATTCCCGCTTCACAAGCGAAAACGCCAAATCTCCAAGCTCTGTGACAACGCCGCCGACAAGTCCGTATATCAAAAGTGCCCAGAAGTTGATATCGTATGGTGTATTAAAGTGCAGAATAACGCCATAAATCGCCATCGCTGCCATGCTGGCGACGATGCCGCCGACACAGCCTTCAACCGTCTTCTTAGGACTCACCAGTGGAAACGCGCGGCGTTTTCCGAAAAATACGCCGGTGAAATAAGCCCCGCCATCAGTGATAAACGCGATAATAATCGGCAGCAGGACAAAAATACGGCCTTCCGGCAGTATTTTCAGGCTGATCAAGCTCGACAAAAAATACGGTATGATCGCCCCGCCGAACAGCGTTGCCAGAATCTGCGCGAACGAAATCTGCCGCAGTGTCTTAAAAGTGATCACCGCTTCAACAAACACCACACACATCAGCAGCAGAATAGCCGCCCTAAACACGGTCTGTCCTATGTCGAAATACACACCGATTGGTATAATCGCCGCCGAAACGGCAGCGTATATGTCTATCCGCTTGTTTTCTTTCATCCCGATTGCGCTGACAAGTTCATATGCGGCTATCGCGCAAATGACGGCGACCACGCCGGTCAGGACATACGGCGGTGGAAAAAACAGTACAACAAAAAGAATCGGCACAAACACAGCCGCAACTAGAATTCTTTCCTTCACTTGCCAACACCTCCATAACGCCGATCTCTCGCCTGAAATGACATAATCGCGCGGTTGAGCTCTGCTTCATCAAAATCGGGCCATAGCACATCGGTAAAATACAATTCAGAATACGCCGACTGCCAGAGCAGAAAATTTGAAATCCGCATCTCCCCGCTCGGTCTGATGATAAGATCCGGATCCGGCACGTGCGCAGAGTACATGTATTCAGAGAAAACTTCTTCAGTCAGTCGTTTAGGCTTAGGCAATGCGCTGTCTGACAAATCTTTCGTATAGCGTTCAACCGCACGCAAAATTTCATCGCGCCCACCGTAATTGACACAGATATTGACCTGCACCCCTTCGAACTTTTGTGACAGCACTTCTGTTTCTTCAATAAGCTTTCTCAATTTCGGCGACAGGACTGACACGTCTCCGAAAAACTTCATCTTTACTTTGTCTCGCTCCATTTTTTCGATTGCTTCGTGCAGATATTTTTCCAAAAGTGCCATGATCGTCCCAACTTCCTCTGCGGGACGCTTCCAATTCTCGGTAGAAAAGGCATATACTGTGAGGTACTCTATCCCGATGTCCTTGCAATACGTCGCAATACGCCGGAACGTTTCCGCTCCGGCAGCATGACCCGCTTTTCTCGGCAGGGCACGTTGTTTAGCCCATCGTCCGTTTCCGTCCATAATAATCGCAATATGGCGCGGGAGTTTATCGCGCTCCCACGCCTGTTTCTCTGGTCTGCTCTTTCTTAAAAGTCGAAACATTTTACATCTCTTTTAATTCTTTTTCCTTCTTCTCACTGGCCTTGTCTATTTCTTTAATGAAATTATCCGTCAATTTCTGCAGATCTTTCTCAGTATTCGCCAAATCGTCTTCCGTCATGTCGCCGCTTTTCTTTTCAGCTTTGGCTTTTTCGACAGCGTCACGCCGGATGTTCCGTATGGCCACTTTTGAGTCTTCCGCGTATTTGCCGATCTGCTTTATCAGCTCTTTTCTCCGTTCTTCCGTGAGCTGTGGGAACGCAAGGCGTATCACTTTCCCGTCGTTCGCCGGGTTGATTCCCAGATCAGACGACATGATCGCTTTTTCCACCAACTGCAAGCTTGATACGTCCCACGGCTGAATCACAAGTGTCCTGGGATCCGGCGACGACACTGTTGCGATCTGGTTAATTGGTGTTGGTGTCCCGTAATATTCAACCTTGATCTGGTCTAAGACAGCGGCGTTCGCCCTGCCGGCACGAATGGCGGAGAACTGTTCCTGCAGCACCTCTACCGTCTTGCTCATTTTTCTTTCAAATTCATCATACATACTAAAAACCCTCCAAACTATGTCAATCACAACACGATTGCCTAATAATCATTCATTACGACACATTGCATGCGTCCGCTTTACCCTACCCGAGTGCCGATTTTTTCGCCCATCACCGCACGCACTATGTTTTCGGGGTCACTCAGCGCAAACAGGTCAACCGGGATATCATTATCCATAGACAGCGATGTCGCTGTCAGATCCATGACCAGCAGACGCTGGGCAAGCATATCATCGTACGATATAGAGTCTAACTTTTTCGCTTCCGGATCAATTTTCGGATCTGCTGTGTACACGCCATCAATATTTTTGGCAAGCAATATCACCTCTGCGCCGATCTCTGCGGCCCTCAGCACGGCTGCTGTATCTGTCGAAAAATACGGGTTGCCTGTGCCACAGCCGAATATGACTACCCGCCCGGCTTTCAAGTGTCTGTCGGCCTTTAGCCTGATATATGGCTCTGCCACTGCCTTGATCTCAAGTGCTGTCTGCACACGAACCGGTACGTCCATTTGCTCCAGCATGTCTGCAATCGCCAGGCAATTCATCACCGTCGCCATCATGCCCATATGGTCGGCGCGGGTGCGTTCCATCTTGCCGCCGCCGTCTTTCACACCTCTCCAGAAATTGCCGCCGCCGACGACTATTCCCATTTCGACACCAAGTTCAACGCATTTTTTTATGGCCCCGCATACGCTTCTGATCACCTCGAAATCCAGCCCAGTCTTTTTTTCTCCTGCAAGCGCTTCTCCGCTGATTTTAAGTAATACCCGCTTATACTTGGGTTTTATCTCTGGCATTTTCTCCACCCCCGGCATATCAATTTTTAAACCTCGTTCACGCGTCTTTCCAAGGTCCATTTTTCCATCCCGACCAGTATAATACATTTTCATCAAAATTGGAATACTAAAATATGACTAAAACGAATATGCGCAACAAATATGTAACGGCGCACCATGTGCGCCGCATTGTCTTATTTTCGATTACTATCTGGTCGGCAAAAAGTTTTCCGGATTGATCGGTTCTCCGTTTAGCGTCATTTCAAGGTGCAAATGCGCCACTTCTCCGATCTCGCTCAACGCTGTGTCGCCGACCGCACCAATGACAGCACCCATCGTTACATTATCCCCGACAGACACAGCCGGCATCCTAGCCAGATTGGCGTATATGCTTTTTAAATTGCTTCCGTGATCAATCACAACCATGGTGCCCAGCATGTCGTCTTCAAACACATCCACGACCACCCCGTCAGTGGCGGCCAGCACCCTGGTGCCGATGGCGGCAGCAATATCAATGCCAGGGTGCGCCCGCCAGACGCCCAGCGTCCTGTTGAAAACAGGCATGTCGATTGAGAACGGTATTTCAATTCTACCCATCACCGGCCAAATAAACGTCATTTCCTCCACGGTTCGTTCTCTCTGCTCCGGCGGGGGCGGGGGCGGGGCTTCCGGAACTGGCGCGACTGTCGGTATAGCGGGCGGCGGGGGCAGCGTCGGCTCTGTTGGTTCCGGCCGCGGCTCCGGCACTCTCGGCGCGAATACCTCCTCCGAAATTGTCGGGTGCTGTGGCCTTGGCGTCTCGTTTATCAGCGGCGGCTGTGTCGGCTGCGGATTTTCAACCGCCGCTGTCTGAACTGACCCGTTGGTCGCGCCGTTTGTGAATATCAGTATCCATGCGGATACCCCGATAATTGCAATGCAGGCAAAAAGCACCACATAAAAGCCCTTCCCCGCCAGAAAATCGCCTGACTTGCGCGCGCCGCCATTTTCTTTCTTCATTGTCTCAAACCTCCTGCTTCTGCAAAAATAATGTGTACAAGGCAAAGCGTCTTCCGTTATTCTTGACGGCAGGAGGGATGTTTATACCATATTCAGGAAGATTTTATTTTCCCTATTCAGCATGTTTGCTTAAATCTTCCACTATCGCGGCAAATCGTGGATCATTACGCACCAAATCATATTTTGATTCACCTAAATGCTCCAGCATCCTATAGCAAAACGATTCCGGGTAATCCTTGCCGTAATCCGTCCGTTTAAACGGCAACCCGCTTAACAGCGCAGATGTGTGTACTGCCTCCTCCGGCTGATTATCGTACATTATGGAGTACGGCACTGCTTTTTCTAACATATCTAAGGCCATTTCTGTGTCGTCCTGCTCCAAGTATAACTCTGCTAGCCAGCGGCAACGCTCTGCCATATTAACAGCCGCGTGCCAATATTCTCTTCCTTCATAAACAAGCTCAAACAATGCTATACCCTTGTTGTAGATAGCAATTCTTTCCTCTGTTGACAGTGCTTCTTCATGGTCATGCAACCTGCGTATTTGCCAGTCAATAGCAAATGTCAAATGCGCAATATTGTACCGTATTTCTTCCAACCGCTCACCGCCTTCCATGAAGTCGGCACGTATCAACGCACTATCCCATATGTATGGCAGTTGTTTTGCACTTTCTAACGCTCTCTCCCGCTGTCCGGATTCATAATATAGATAACATAGTGCCGACTGCGCCTTGTTACGTATGGCATTGTCCATACAGCGTAATAAAATACGCTCACATATTTCAATTGCCTCTTTTGTATTATGTTCTTTTGCTTCCTCGTCCGCATAACTGAACGTCAGCGCATGCGCAAGCACGCTCCACAGTTCATAACTGCCGGGATAACGCTGTAATGCGCCACGCAGCATGTTAATACGCTCCTCCACTCTACCGTCTGGAAACATGGCATCATTGGCTGCTAATACTTTCTCTATTTCATCTTTGCAATGCATCTTATCCATTCCAAGCAGTGTGTCTACTGTCGTTTCAAAAAAATTCGCCAGCGCGGGCAAAAACGTTATATCCGGATATCCGTCACCACGCTCCCACTTTGATATTGCTTGAAATGACACACCAATGAAGTTTGCAAGCTCCTCCTGCGTCAGGTCGCATTCGCGGCGCATACGGCGCAAATTTTCAGCTATGTGCATATAAAATCCCTCCTACAAAAATTGACCAGCTTGTAAACATTATAAGATCAACTCCCGTTAAATGCACTAACCGCGTGTTTGAGAAAATTTCAACGTTCCATTGAGTCTTGGTCATCACTCTCCAATAGCTATACACCTCAAATATGCATCTATTTCGTCCGTCTCCAGTTCTTTTTCAATCTGCCCTAGTATGGTTTCGCGGCTCTCACGGATATGCGGCAAATTCCGTGTTGTCGCTATTGCTTCATCCTTTTCACCAAGCTTCAGATAAATAAAGCACAAAGCAGCTCTGGCCGTGTGTCGAACCTTCTCTTCCGAATTGCCCGAAAGCACTGTCTCACACAGTGCCGCAGCTTGAGTCAGCCCGGTTTTATCGCCACCTAACGCCAAGGCCATTGCTAAGTCCGACATAATCCCCTCATCATTAGGAAATATCTTCAGCGCATCAGAGTATGCCGCAATGGCAGCATCTGCATTTCCGTTCCGTAAATGATTATGTCCCTCAGCAAATATTTCAGCTCTCGCTTGGACGTCATTGATTTTATCCATTCCGATAAGTTCATCCACACTGATTCTATAGAAATTCGCCAGCGCGGGTAATAGTGTGATATCAGGCAGTGTGTCGCCTCTTTCCCATTTGCTTACACTCTGTGCGGAAACGCCGAGGATTTCCGCTACTTCTTCCTGTGTCAATGCTTTTTCTTTGCGCAGAGCTTTCAGATTCTCAGCAATATACAACATTTTGCGTACCTCCAGAAAATATTAAGCGCGCTTTGCGTTCATTTTAAACGCATTCCTGCTATTTATCAATATCGCGTTAGGTGAGAAAAAATCAACCGCAAGGTGAATTGGTTGTTGTCTGTCAGTGAAAATAATTGGCACAGCCAAACATGCTACACGCTCTAGACAATTCAGCGGGCTTGTGTTATAATCCTTTTGAATTTAAAGCGGTTTATACAAGTTGACACATAACATACTAAGAGGGGGTAAATCGATTTGGAGGATTATACCAAGTTCCGATTAAAAAGCAGAGATGAGATAGTGCCGCTTCTCGCGGGTAAGGACAATCTGTTTGTCGTTGCCTGCAACAAATGCTTTAAGGAATTTGAAAACGTGGAAGAGCCGGAGCGTAGTGAATTGGAAAAAATCGCTGCGGAACAAGGCAAAAAAGTCACAGGCTGCATGAATGTGGATTTCCTGTGCAACAAGACAACGACTCAGAAAAAGCTGGAGCTGCCGGCGGGTACGGAAAACGTGGCCGTCATCTCCTGCGGATTGGGGATTCAGACCATTGCGGACTTGTCCGACCTGCCCGTTTACGCAGCGGCTGATTCAGTGAAATCTTACGATGGCCATCACGGCATGGCGTTGACGAATGTTCATTGTGACGGCTGTGGGCA
>Ga0123355_10009152_pt1 | contig 15025 bp, 11 predicted proteins | sample TergutEmb28metaG_3_FD_89872 | JGI IMG/M metagenome (GOLD analysis project Ga0123355, IMG submission 89872) | Embiratermes neotenicus P1 segment gut microbial communities from Petit-Saut dam, French Guiana - Emb289 P1 | ecosystem: Host-associated > Arthropoda: Insects > Digestive system > Gut ...
CCCCATCTTGTGTTCCGACTAATGATATCCGTCCTACATCACCTGTTTTCCCCATCTTGTGTTCCGACTAATGATATCCATCCTACATCACCTGTTTTCCCCATCTTGTGTTCCGACTAATGAAATCCGTCCTACATCACCTGTTTTCCCCATCTTGTGTTCCGAATAATGATAACCATCATACATCACCTGTTTTCCCCATCTTGTGTTCCGACAGTTGATATCCATCCTACATCACCTGTTTTCCCCATCTTGTGTTCCGAATAATGATATCCATCCTACGTCACCTGTTTTGCCCATTTTGTGTTCCGACAGTTGATATCCATCCTACATCACCTGTTTTCCCCATCTTGTGTTCCGACTGATGATATCTATCTTATATCACCTTCCTTCCCTGACCCCTACATAACATGGCACCTTCGAAACTGAGTTTATTTTACCCTTGAAGACGGAGGCAGTGCCTTTCGCTTGCGCAGTAGCAACTAACTTAAAGAGTAAGCGGCTTTCAGAAGCGGTCCTAATGCCGATGCTAGAAAGTGGCGCCCTAGGCAAAACATGATTTCGGAAACCCCCCCCCCCCTCCACCTCAAAGACAGACCTTAGGTGAGGTATTTCTTGAACAACAAAATATTCTGTGACTGTTTTCTGTTTAACGTATTTAAAATATGTATTTTTAAGCATAAATATTTGCTTTTCTCTGTCTGTATAACCAGTGTTTCTGAAATCAGGTAAACTAACAGTGCAGTACCTCATTTCGGCGATCGATGAGCCAACTCAAAACCCAAGCCGAGAGGCGCATAAACTCTAGTCGCACCACCACGGAATTAAAAAAAAAAAATTTAATTTTTAATTTTATATTTTGCCGCAGATTTGGGGTCCCACTTAAATTTCCGCCCTAGGGTGCCATCTAATTCTTCTGCATTGTTGGGCCTTCTCTGAAAACCTTCCGTCCCACATGACCAAATTCTAAGTCTTTTGAGAGTTCAACAAATTCTGTAAAAAATGTTAATTACACATTCCATAATGACAAACTCTGACTTCAGTCGACAAGATGTCTGTTTGTATGCTGTATTGTGAAGAACAGAAAGACACTATTACATGACAATTTGTAGTCTGTGGCCCTATTAAACACGTGTTATGGCAATATATTAAATAAATATAGGCCAGATCATATTAATTTTCAATTTAAAAAGTTTACCCCAGGTCACTCTACGGTATTCAGAATGCATGCTATCCTCTTGCAGGACGTGACTACATCACGTATTACCAAACAGACATTTCACTTTGAGAAGCCACTTCCTTCCTTGTTGGTTGTTTACAGGCATGGCAAGCAAGAAAGCTTTCCTGTCGTACTTTGATAATTTCAGAGAATGACTGTAGATCCCGAAGAGTAAATTTCTAAGCACATGTTGGAAAATACTGGGTCTAAGGCGAATAGGTCAGCATGTACGTTTTTAAAACTGTGTGATGTATTTAGAAATTCTTAACAAAATTTGTGACTTTTGTATTAATAATTCTCCAACGAGATGCAACAAAAAGCAGTCTATTTATTATTCTGCAAGTTCATTCTACATGTTTCGGGTGCCAATCACACCCATCATAAGGAGTACACAAAACTGTAACTGCAGCCTCTGGTACTCGTCATATTTTTTGTGCAGCTACTTCCCTCCAACGTGGCCAAGCTTGGCCACGTTAGAGGGAAGTAGCTGGACACGAGTCGACTCGTACAAACTAGTCCAGACCAGACCACGTAGGAGGGGATTAGCGGTACAAGTAGTATGACCTGTACCGGAGGCTGCGGGTACAGTTTTTGATACTCCTGATGACGGGTGCTGTGACACCCGAAACATGTAGAGTAGTTTTGCAGTGAATAAATATCTGCATACTGTTGCATCTGTTGGATTTTTTATTCACATGTAGAGTGAACTTGCAGAATAATAAATAGACTGCTTTGTGTTGCATCTCGTTGGACAATTATTAATATAGATCAGCGATGTACGGAACCATAAACATAAAATAGTGATATTTTCTTCACAAAGAAGTTTGTTAATGACTTGATGAAGGCATTCAATTTTGTTCCTTCACATGGACACAAGTTTCAGTTGTGAAGAATTTTTTCGTTTATGGTTTAGTTTCTGCAAATGAAGTGTGCCTGACCAGATGCTGAGATCTCTTGAAAGGCAAAACAAAACACTGGAGAGTGGAAACATTTGGCAATTTTTTTTTATGAATCTTCTAGCATAAATACCAGAATTTAAAATGGGATATAGTAACTCTCTTTTTCAATATCACAGAATTTAGTAGGTAACTTTTAAGGTAGGAATAACACTCCCATTACGAAATTAAAGCTCATTCATATAATTATAGAAAATAGTGATGAGAAAGATTCAAATTGCATCCAAAAATTATACTACCGTACTTGCATTTTGAATTGGTAGACGTGTTTACCATACTTGCTGGCAAGGGTACGGAATGAACTTCATAATTTATTTGCTCTTCACTCTTAGGTCACATTATATATATATATATATATATATATATATATATATATACAAACGTAAATAAAGAAAGAAAGCTTGGTCGAAATGCCTAACAGATTGAAAGTTTAGACTCAGAGGATTCTCCTTTCATTTACGAAAACTGTGCCAGATGATCATAGTGATGATGATCTTCCTCATGTATCTTCCCCCCCCCCGTGGCGCTGAGGCCCAACGCGGGTCAGGGCCTCCTCATTCTTGAGGTTTCTAGATCACACACAACGACGCATCACAGTCGGTAGGACTCCTCTGGACGCGTGATGAGTGCGTCGCAGAGACCTCTACCTGACAACACACAACATTCACAACAGACAAACATCCATGCCACCGGTGGGATTCGAACCCACAATATCAGTAGGCGAGCGGCCGTAGACCTACGACTTTGACCGCGCGGCCACTGGGACCGGCTTCTCATGTATCATGCAATTTTTAATTCCAGTTAAAATATTTTGGCAGTCAGAAGTAGCCCTGCTTGTTTGTTTTTTTAACTAATGGCTGTTAAAATGTCATTCTCTTTTCTGCCTACCTGTTTGCTAATGGCGTGATAGTGTTTGGCGCGTTCTTATGAGTTTGTTATTCTTTATAAAAATAGTGTTACGTTGTAACAAGATAACTTATCCTTGACAAAGTGTTGACCTTTAGAACAGCGTGATACGCAACAAATAATGCAGTTGAAGGTATCTCAAAACTTCTCTTCAACCACATACTGCACAAACTGAGTGAAAGTTATAACTTTCCAGATCTTAGTAGAGATGTTCTTGAGAGAATTCGTTTCGAACTCAGTGCGCAGGAAGTTCCAAAACTTCCCACCGATGTCACTGTATATCTCCCACATACACAAGTAACAAGCGTCAACAATATCTTATATTTGAGAACAAAGAAGTAGCACATATTCTGGTGAAATAAATACCTTTCAGGTCCTAGGCTACAAGTTGCGTCTTTTGTATTACTCTCCACTGGTTATTTGAAGAGATTAGGTGCTAGCAACAAGTTCTGTGCCTGTCGTTGATTTGTATGAACGCTCGCCAATGTTAAAGAATGCAAGCAAAGCAGCAGCATTGTTTTAAAATTATGTGAATTAAACTATCTTTACGTTCTACTGTGATTTATGTATAATGTATAATTTGTATTTATACTGCGCGATATTTAAAATTTATTTTTACCATTAAATTTCCAGAGTTCAAATTCAGAAATATTGAATATGATTATATAGCTCCACAAAATTTGGCTTTGCTCTGTAATGTATTAGAGGACTGCAAACTAAAGACGCGCTAAATTGAAGACCTAAATTGACTAATACGAAGAGTTTTCAAAACAGGAGAATAAGGCAAACAGAGAATATCGTCACAACTTTGAATATGTGGGGTTGATGTTTAGCTCTCATACAGCTGTAACTTACTCTGTGACGGAAAGAGAACCTATGCATGTTACAGCTGCTAAAAGGTGTCAGAAGGCTACTTACCGAAGAGGAAACAAGAAAGTAACATAGGCGAATTTCATGTTTCTTGATGACTTATATTATGACAAAGAGGCTGTTGAGATACTAACAGTCTCTCCAGTGGTGTACAGTTTCCCTCCTCCTACGGAAAGGGAGGATTTACTATGTGGTTCAGAATGTCAACCATTGAACTGTACTTGAATCAGTTGAATCCTGCCTTCAAACTCACACAATTTCTACAAGATCCTTTAAATGTGTTTCTATCTGCATTTAAATGTGGTGTGTTTATTGACGGACCTGTATACAGAACAACCACTTCATTTGTAACGTTCAAACTTCAGGTGAGATAGATAATCGATTTCATGTTCTCACCGCTATGTGGCAGCACTGAGCACTGTTCGCTGACCGGACTGCGCGCGTGTTGTGTGACTTCCCAGCAATACGACAAAGTCGAATGGGTTGCGGTCATCGCAGGAAGCCGCGAGATGTGCCATCCGGCCGGAAAACATTAGTTATTATGTGACAGTTCAATGCCAAAGTATTTGTTATTTGTTTAAGTGCCCACATTTAGTATTATATTATGCAAATCATAATGGGCTTTCAGAAAAAGACCAGAAAAACATTATATATGTATTTTAAACGTTTCTTTATATTATTTATTAGCCCTTGTTTAACGATATCCCCAACTAGTGAAGCCTGTCATTTCTGTGTGCGTTATGGCTAATGAGAGATAGTTTCTAAGGAAATGGAGTAAAACCACTAGAAAGTCAGCCAGAAGTTCTGTCTCTGAGGTACAAACGATGTCTAAATTCTGAAGCAACACCACTTGAAGCGTGTTTAGTTTCACACTGCATAATATTGCAACCATTAAACTCTGTGGCGTAGAATACAATCCCGTGGTTTTTTTATTAGTAATTGTCCAACGAGATGTAACACAAAGCAGTCTATTTATTATTCTGGAAGTTCACTCTACATGTTTCGGGTGTCAACCACACCCATAATTAGGAGTACACAAAACTGTAACTACAGCCTTCGGTACTGATCATATTTTTTGTGCAGCTACCTCCTTCCAACGTAGCCAAGCTTAGCTACATTGGAGGGAGGTAGCTGCACAAAAAATATGATCAGTACCGAAGGCTGTAGTTACAGTTTTGTGTACTCCTTATAATGGGTGTGGTTGACACCCGAAACATGTCGAGTGAACTTGCGGAATAATAAAGAGACTGTTTTGTTTTGCATCTCGTTTGACAATTATTAAATACATTTTATCAGCGATGCACGGATCCATGAACATAAAAAAAACAATCCTGTGTGTTGTAACAGCAAAGGAACTGCGTCGGCTACGTTTAGTCAGGGGTGTCGGCACACACCGAAGTGAAGCAGCCCGATCGTGAAGCTGACCATTTCTACCAAGACGTACAATTTGTGCATTCTAGCCTCCAAATACCTACAATTGTTACGGCAAGGCAAATCCAGCTGTTTTATCGTGAAGCGCGTTTGTTAATACTCATCAATGGTTGATCAAGGGTCGCCGAATAATTAGATACCGGTAACTAACATATATGGGTTTAATGACAATTTCCAATAACATCTGCAATCAGGAGCATAGTCTAGCTGTGGCTGAGGTGTGGAAAGTTGATTAGATATCGTTTTATCAGACTCATTGCAAAACTAACAGCCTTTCAACTACTCACAAACTTCCTCTTACGTTAAGGAACCCGATAGTTCTTTCCCATGTTCAGTATAACCCAACAACAGTCCCCATCCCAAGAAAATTAAATCCAGTCCATGCTGTCACATACTAGCTTTTGGAATTCAGTTTAATATTATCCTCCCATTTACATCTAGATATCCAAATTAGCTTTATCGTCTTCAGATTTTGAATTCAAAATTCTCATTTGTGTGTCACATTCCCACCCAGCTCAGCCTATTTGATGTACTCGCTTTAATCGTATTTGCAGGAACACAAGCCATGAAGCTCTTCGTTATGCAGTTTTCTGCACCTTCCGTTTATTTCGCGTCCCTTAGGCACTAATATTTTCTTTTGCATCCTTTTCTAACCATCACTCCTTCTGCGTGAATTACGAGGTTATGGCGGCGGCGACTATGAAGATTATTATCTTTTGAGAAGTGACATCGTGTAGTCTGTACATATTCCGACTTTCCGGAAAATCCTTATGCTTCTATCCACCATGAAGAAACAGGCAACAAATTCCTCCAAAATGTCGGCGCATACCTATAAGGCTGAATGACGTCGTACCTCAGACGGCAGTAATTTTCACGAGTTAAATTCACGTTGTCATCATCAGAAAGATATTTGTGCTACGTCGCCCTAGTGCTGCAGTTGGCTCAGAATGCACCCCGTTGATTTGTTTACTAACCTACGTAAATTACGATAATTTCGAGTGCAGGTCAGTTTCGGGCAAAGCTTGCTATCAATCAGTTACAATCTGTGGTCTTTACGCCTGTTGTCTAAAAAATTCAAAATTAAACTGTATATAAACTACCATTGTACTCCTTACTTCAATCAACGCGACACATCTGTGATATAACATTATACTTCTATATAATAATATTCGGTGCAGATTCTTTTGTCTTCCAGGTTGCTATCCAAAAATTTAAAGATCAAGATATATAGAACAATAATTTTGCCTGTCGTTTTGTATGGGTGTGAAACTTGGTCTTTGACATTGCGGGAGGAAAGGAAGCTGAGGGTGTTTGAGAACATGCTGTTGAGGAGAATATTTGGACCTAGGAGGGACGAGGTAACGAGGGAATGGAGGCAATTACATAACGAGGAGCTAAATGATTTGTACTCCTCACCCAATTTTGTGCGGGTGATAAAATCGAGAAGAATGAGATGGGCTGGGCACGTGGCGCGTATGGGTGAGGAAAGGGGGTGTATAGGGTGTTGGTGGGGAAATCGGAGGGAAACTGGGGAGACCACTGGGGAGACCTAGGCGTAGATGGGTGGATAATATTAGGATGGATGTCTAGGAGGTGGGATGTGGGTATATGGACTGGATTGGGCTGACCCAGGATAGAGACAGGTGGCGGACGCTTGTGAGTGCGGTGGTGAACCTTCGGGTTTCGTGAAATGCGGGGAATTTCTTGACTAGCTGCAAACCAGTTAGCTTCTCAAGAAGGACTCTGCACCATGGAGTAAGTAAGTAAGTAAGTATATAATAAAGTACACATTTCTTACAGATTGTATTTACGGCCACCACACAGACTGACTTCATGAGAATTGTAGCAACAAAATTATTTTAGTCCATTTTGTTGTAAAATAGGACAATGTTAATATTTTATTGATTTTATAATGTTGAGATTTCAAAGAATATAGTATGAGAACTTGCATAAAGCCTATGTGAAACATCTTGATTGTCGACTGTATTACCAACAGCTGCGTTTAAAATACTTGTGTAATTTGGCAAGGTATTGATTACAAGCTCCCCGAGGATGACACGATAGTGCCGAAACGTGTAGGAGTGTGATAATTTGTGACATAATTGTGCATTTCTTGGTCATAGTAAAAAATACCATTTCACTTACTTTATGAAACTTGGGGTCTTATACAAAGTGAAGAGTGCAGGTGGATGAAACAGGTGCTAATGCAGCACGTAATACAAAGACATAAAAAAGTGTTATATGGGAGTTATGAGCTCAGGCTCAAGAAACAGTTGAACGTCGACTATGCGATACAACACAACACAGAGATGAGACTGACAGTGTTTGCGCACAGGGGTGCTAACGGGGATATTTGGATAAGAAGGGAGGAAGAAACAGGAGGCTCTAGAATAGTGCATAGAGAGAGGTCTATAATTTTTACTTTTGTCCAGGGGTGCCCAAAATCTGGAAGCCATGCCGCCATGACGTCTTACATTTGTGGGTTTTCAGTACGGACGTTACTTCTTGTCACCCTTCTGGCGCCTGAAATTTTGAAGTGGCGTCTATAATTCTGTAAAATTTATACACCCCTGTTCGTAAGCACGTATTAGGTTATCTAATCATGGTGAATTGAAACTCTATGATCTTAACGTCTGACAGAGTAATTAAATAACATATTTAACCACATAGAGGCTAAGATTATCCTGAATTATATTTAAACATTAAGATCGTACCGCGCAGTAAACACTTCCCGTCTTGATTATAAACACAAGTCATCTAGTGCTGTATAGAGAAACTTTTTAACATTAAACCTGATGGTACTGAAAGTATCCATTGTGCCTTAAAGTTTACAAATCAAGATGGATGAGAGAGACGACGCATGTGTCGCGCATGGGAGAAAAGGACCAGTTTAAAAAATTGTGTTGAAACCTTGGAAGGGACGGGGCCACTTCGGAGGCGTAAATGCGGATGGGCTATCATGGTGCTATGGAATATAGATTGCCACTGGATTAAGCTGGCTCAGAACAGAGACCGTGATCATCTCCCAGCGGCGTGTAAGTGCGCCGTGTGGAGCGGCATGACGTCATCGTGGCTGTTCCCACCAGAGGGCGCGCCCCGTGCTCTAGTGGCGTCAGCCGTCAGTTGTTCGCCGCGTCGTCAGCGGCTGGACGTGGAGTGCAGTGAGTGAGTTAGTGAATATGTAGTGGTGTTCCTGGGCATAGCCATGCCGGTTCGCAGGGGGCACGTGGCCCCCAGAACCACCATCATCGAGACCATCATTAGAAAGTTCGACACGCACAGTGAGTTACAAATTTTTTTCAGGCGTTCCCCAGACTAGTTGCCATGACAACAGCTCTCTTGCTACGATGCTGGCCGGTAAATCGGCATGAGTGCACTTCGTGTGTTATGTATATATTTATTTATTCATGGCTAATTTAACAAAGATATCAGTGGCAGAGGCAATTGGCTGTAAAATAATGTGGGTGGGGATGGATAATTAGTTGGTAAAGATGAGGACAAAGTGATCATAGATGAATTCTAATCATGATCATGGCATTTGCGTACATGTACTGAGGAAATCCACGATAGTCTTATGATACTCGATCTCCAGGGTTTGATTTGAACCACGCATATCCCGAAAATGAAGCAGGAGCATTGACTTCTTAGGCCGCGAATTTCGATAACTCGTTTCATAAATACACAGCAGATACAGTGAAATTAAACAACCAAGTACCAAGATCCTGGGTTACTAACAAACACGGGTTACAAAGCCCGAATACTAAATGCTTGCTGGTGGCCATGTGAGTCGCCGTGGCCCATAGCCAAGCCCTGAGAGGCCGGTCAATAATAATACTGTACAGCGGACACTGCGTCGGCCGCTATTTGAATATTGTCTTTACGTCCAAATTCTTGTCATACTTTTGTGGACGTCTGGCCAAATACTGCGTATTGAAGTAGGCTGGTAAAAACTTTCAGTTCATTGGAAAGAACGTCTGGACAACAGCTCACTGCACCGAAGAGAATGTATGGTTTTCAGTGCACCGGGGAGATTCTGAACAATATTTGGTACGTCTGAGAGAAGGACTGGACTGATATTCACTGAACTGGGTAGAATTGAATGTCTCTCTAATATTGACAGAACTCAGCGACATAGAGTGTAATTGTGATATTCTGGTTAGTGGCACCGTGTAGTCTGATAGTTGCAGAGGAGGCTGCTGCAATGGACCTTCAAAGCCGTAAAACCACAGAATTTATACGGATTTAGTGTGAGACTGCTTACAAATTGCCTTAACTGACGTATTTCCTTAAACTTGTGTTCTCATATCTATAGAATACTTCCTATCGACTGCAATTGCTACGCAGAAAATGATTCTAAAATAAAATTTGATTGTATATTTGACGGTTATGATCTCACAAATTTACTGCAGGAATTATTGTAAATCACAAAAACCGCCAGGATGACCTCTCTGCGACATGAGGCTCAAAAACTGTTTCCCCAGAATATGAAGCAGGGATGCCAACTCTCACTCCATAAAACTTGATGCTATTTGAGACGGAATGGAGATAAATACGGTAGGGAAACTTTAGGATGTAGCTCCCAGTTGTCTTTTGTTACGATTAGGAGCTGGATCATTTTGTGACATCACAGATTTGATAGAATTGGCTTCGTAATATTTCTTTCCGACCTTGGGTTACGGGTGCATTACGTTTCGCATCTAAGCTGAAAATGTGATTCTAATACACATAACTATTGTTGTAGGCACTGTCCACACCCAAAACCTTTTAGGAGCTGGTTCTGTTTCAGTCATCGGGTAGCGGACAACCGCCTGTACTCAGTTCGGCCCATAAGGAAGAGCTAGCCTCAAACACTGAACCGTCAGTATGTAAGGGACCGGACTATGCAGGAACTGATGACGTAAATACCCAGTTTCCGAAACTTTGTGCATGGAAGAAGCAAGACGATGGAATGTGTCTAAGACAAGAGTTATGTTTGTGAAACACTGTCCGCACAACACTGGACTCAGTGTAACTGTTCTCTTTAATACAGCGAACAAGCAGAGGACAAATGAAGGTCTTACGCCATTTACATCATAGCTACTGCTGTCAATATATTCGTTAGGCGTACAGTTTATATCGAGAACAACTGTTTTGTTACCTTTGTTAAATACGATTAAAGGGTTCATTTATAAATCCTTGTTTTTTATTTAAGTAACACACCAACAAATGCACCTATATAGTCTTTAATTATCTAAAATTTACATTAAACCACTTAAAACGCTGCTACATGTTTCGATCATACGATCATCCCCAGGGAGCATACTTTGTTCCTTGCTAAAGTTAGAGTTTAAAACACTCAGTGATTTACTTCGTTATAATTAATTTGGTGCTGTGGCAGCATGTCGTGTGTTATGTATGAGTCGTACGCTGTACAGATGAGACCGGCTGTCGATGTGTTTGTTGTGCCGCATAGCGTTGCTTTTTAATTAAGAGATTAGACTGGAATTTCTTAATGTGACTGTTATTATGCACTTCTGCGATCTTGACAAGGAAAGAAAACGTCTCCTGCTGGATAAAGTATGGGTACTTCGGACTAATTGTCATCAGACCCTGCTGATCCAGTATCTCGGTTTCCCTCTTCACGGGTTCCTGTCTGATTCTGTTTGTAAACGCTTTGAAGAAACATTTCCCATCACTGCTTACTGCAGAAAATAATTCTGTTCTTATATCGAATTGATTTAGTGTTCTCTATGTAACCATTCTACATGATCTCTTTGTATCAGTTTATTTAACTGACATAATTCTACTTTTATTGCATATATAGTTTTATTCTTTGTGTTGTTTTCGTCATTTTTATTAGCGCTACCATCATTGGTTTTGTTTTGTAAATAACCACTTCGCGAACAAGATTCGAATTCGGGATTCACGGAACATCTAGACCATATGTGTACGGTGCGGTGTGCCTCCACAGGGCAGCAGGTGCACCGCCAATGTTTTTCAAAAGTTGTGAAGTATTGGCACATGAACGTTAAAAGTATGTGACATCTATAAGTCAGTAAATCTGAAGTATTTTTTTTATCGTTTCGGTTTGTGTATTCTACAGTTTCTCACTGACTGTATAAGCCGTTTACCGTCAGCCTGCCATTTTTATATGACCAGCACATTTCCCATCATCTTTGTTTATGATGAATCGCTTTTATTTGATTTACATCTTGCAGCCCCAGCCGGAAGGGGTCCAGACAAACAGTTTATGATAAAATATAAACTACGGTTTTTAAAGTTGATGATTTGTCAAACATTCGTACAGAACTTATTTTACTGATGTATGAACATGTTTATGTATTTGTCTGTAAAAATCTTACACCTGTGGTTGTAGACGTTTTTTACGATTACAAAAAGCGCCATGCGTCGAGAAGTCTGACCACCCATCCTTACGACACCAAGTATCAGCGGCTAAGATTCAAGATAGAACTTTTTACATAAATTTGTGGAGCAAGGGGAGTTTCGTGAAAATGGATTTAGTGTCGGTTGTACTTTACTTACCTGGTAAAGGTAAAGCAGTCCCATTAAAGATCCGAGGTGCCCAGAGGGTTCCAGGAAGTTAAGATTCCGAGATTACGTCACAATGGCCCAGGATGGTGGTAAGGTTGTCAGCCTTACGCACCGGCCGCTTTTTACCCCCAGGAAATACTCCTGGTACTCATTTCTGTTAGAGGCTGTATCGACCCCGGGACCATAGTGCGATCGGATTATGTCAATGAAAAATTCAAATGACACCAGCTGGGGTCGAACCAGCGACCTTCCGATTTGTGGCACAGAACCTTAACCACTGTGCTACATTTGTCCCTCTTTACTTACCTGTGTAAATGAAATTTTCCTTACATTCTACGTTTCTGGTCCGATTTAGGTAAACTTCGCCACTGGCGATGCCCATAAAAATTTATTGAGTGGTTATCACTTTCGGGAAAATCGGCGCACTGACAGCTTAGGGTAAAGGTAAAGTGATTCCTTTACAGGCCCGGTGTGGTCCAGAGGGTGGGTAGAGGTATAGCTCTACTTTTCCATAACCGCGGCAATAGAAGGGGGTGAGTGGTCAGCAGCACGCCCCGACCGCACTTTACCCCCGGGAAAGACCCGGTACCCATTTTACAGGAGGCTGGGTGGGCCCCAGGGCTGATCTGGAAGGGCGGAAAGTATCGTCCCCACCGGGATTCGATCCCGGACCGTCCAGCCCGTAGTCAGTCGGACAGCTTAGGGATTTATATTAATTAGTATCAGAATTTACCATATTTTTGGCACGATGTGGGTGAAATTTGGCGTAAGGTATTCGCACACAGTGCTTTTGGGAATATGACTTTGGTGAAAACTGGCCTAGCTTGGCATTCATGAAATTACATACACGCATATACCCGTACCATCAAGCCATATGATATTTTGAAAATAAACATGTGCATTAGGCACACAAATACACGGTATGAACTCTTGTTACATGCAGTTCGGCTGAGTTTCGGAGTCTGTGACCAGCCCTTTATATTTGACCGTTTTGTCGCTGCTCATGTCAACGCCAAGAAGTGCCCGACAGCGGTATTGTCGCAAGTATAACTTCCATTATTATTTTGAAACAGCATTCTATTGTGTTATTTTCTTACAGCTTTTCTTCATAACTGGCTAAAAATTCTGAACAGTGGTAGATAAATATTTGTAATATTAGTGTCATTTTTTGTCCGTTCTTCATAAGGTTACATCGGACAGTCAGGTGACCGTGCATCGTGATAAAATACTTATAATAAACCCAACAATTAATTTATCAAATTTATTTTGGAATAAAACTCAACATGTTTCGGACAGTTCCTCTGTCCATCATCAGTTTTTTTACTGTACACACAGTGACGGTATATGTCATACAGGTTTGCTGACAGCTTGCGAGCGGGATCCTGATCCTGCTCGCAAGCTGTCAGCAAACCTGTGTGACATATACCGTCACTGTGTGTACAGTAAAAAACTGATGATGGACAGAGGAACTGTCCGAAACATGTAGAGTTTTATTCCAAAATAAATTTGAGAAATTACTGCATCTAGTTGGTTTTATTATAAAAAGGTTACATGGTAGACAAATTTCTTGTAAGGCCAAAGGGAATTCGTCCAGCGATAGCCAGATTTTGCCATACAGAACGGCACAGGACAGATAGACATGAAGAAACTAGTAGTCGCTGTTCGCAATTGTTCGAACGCGCCTACAAAAATCTTCTAGGCAAATGTAGATCAGTTCGGGACAATAAGTTAGGAAAGATTTCAAAGACAGGAGACAAAATTGAGAAACTTTGTTAAGATGCTGGCTTCGTTGTTATGAGGTCCCACATAAGGATCTGAGGTAGAGGAAGAACAAACAAGGTACACCTTTTGGGGTGTATATCCTGCCGATTGCGGCTGGTCACGTGACCGCATTGATTGCTGCCGTGACCTCTCGTACGCCAGTCATCTCGCGAGTTAACCTACCTCGACGCGGCCTGAAGTGTTCAATAAAACACGTGGCACTTGGTTGCTAAGCAACTGGGTTTAGGCCATCTACCGTTCGTGTGGGACAGTCTGAAATCAATTGTTTGTCAGCATACATAAACACAGGCAGGATAGGATTCGAGCCCAACACCTCCATGATAGAAAACAAAGTCAACCGACATGACATGGTCTCAACACCTGCGACACCTTACCACGTTTTAAAACAGTTCTGGTTTTCTGCGCCTTTGTGATAGACACCACGCTTCACACTCCTGTCGGAGAATTTGCCGCACCAACACGGCGCACTGTTCATTTCTATCAAAACCCACGGCGCGGCGTAATTGATGTTTATACCTATTCAGTTGGTTAAAATATTCCGCTCCTTTTATGGATATCGAATTTTAATAACCCTATTTCCAACAAAATGATACTAGTCCCTGTCCTGAGACAGGCGTATAAACCCTCCCTTTAATGCCTAACGACCCATAGGATATTATGGGTCGCAGGGTGCTGGGTTGAATTCCTGAGCATCGCAACGTGTACAGCGGCCAATTTTGGCCATTCTTTATTGCAAAGTTGGGATTTTTTCGCTTTGATTTTGTTTATTATTATTATTATTATTATTACTATTATACGGTATGGATGTCTCTTGTCACAGGCCTTTTCTTCCTGGTACTTCTCTTGAACCAGCGGTGATCCCCAATGCTCAGGCTTCAAGCTTCACACTGCAGTACTTTCCATATTATGTGTGATGTTCCAAGTATAGCTGTCTTTTGTAGTGAACCTATCGAATGTTTTTCTGGTACAGTTTCCAAATTTTTCTTTAAGCTTCCTGTTACTATTCCAGTGGCTCCAATTATTACTGGTACAATCGTAGATTTCAGGTTCCACATTCGTTGTATCTCTATACATAAACTCCTGTATTTTAACTTCTTTTCCGCTTCCTTTTGCACAACATTTCTGTCTGCGGGTATTGCCACATCTATCAGCGTGGATGTTTTCTCTTTTTTGTTTTTAATTATTATATCTGGCCTATTTGCTGTAACTTCCCTGTCATTATTATTATTATTATTATTATTATTATACGATATGGATGTCTCTTGTCACAGGCCTTTTCTTCCTGGTACTTCTCTTGAACCAGCGGTGATCCCCACCGCTCAGGCTTCAA
>Ga0123355_10009153_pt1 | contig 15025 bp, 13 predicted proteins | sample TergutEmb28metaG_3_FD_89872 | JGI IMG/M metagenome (GOLD analysis project Ga0123355, IMG submission 89872) | Embiratermes neotenicus P1 segment gut microbial communities from Petit-Saut dam, French Guiana - Emb289 P1 | ecosystem: Host-associated > Arthropoda: Insects > Digestive system > Gut ...
AACTGTAGTTTGTATTCCTGAAATTAATGTTGCTAAATAATATCCAAGATGAAATTGTATATCCGTTCTTTATTTCAGATTGTTTGTAATAACGACGTTTTTCCTTTCCTTTCCTTTCCTTTCTTTTCCTTTCCTTTCCTTTACTCTTTTTAAATTATGTGCAACATTTTTCACCACAAATCATGCGTCAAATTGACCAAGTTATTACTAGAAAGATTTTTATAATGTAGGCCTGTTTTTTTGCAGTGACCACTATATATCCAACATTATTTAAATAATTCGTCATATTCTCTCGACATGGGTTTAAATATGGCCTTTGGAGTGGGTAAGGGTAAGGTATGATCTGTGGGGTAAGGTAATCACTGTCGCGGAGGTAACCCTGTGGCACTATATTTGTGTAGATGTTGGTCACAATGTATTGATGCCGAGGACATGTCAAGTATAGGTGCTAGAGCAGAGAGGTGGAAATTGCCGGTGAATGGAAGTAAATTGTAGTTGTGTGGCACATCTTCTGATGTTGATATGAATCGATACGTGTTTTTTGTGTTCTGGTAGTCGCAAACTGTCTAACATGCCAGTTATTCTACTTGATAGATTACCATTACCGAGTTTACGGGCTTATACCATTATTAGTGTAGGGTTGCTGTCATGTTCAGTTTACTATGCCGTTCAAGTAACCAGTGATCCAAATTGGAAAGTGAATTCGACTACATCAGGATCTAATTTGGAGCCCAATGAAAATGAATCGGATGAAATTGTACTACCTCCTTCGGCCATTTTCCACCATAACGAAACCGTGGGTTATCACCTGAGTCAGTTGGTGACATTCATGATTCAAGAACCGCTCTGCATATGGGTAAGTGCTTTAAATGTGTTACATCTGCTTACATGTGCAGATGACTGGAGCAGTATTGTTATATATGTATTTACTGCCAAATTTGAGTTGTATAGATTTACTAAAGCTAATAATGTCATTGCTCATCCGATCCCTTCAACTTGTCAGTGAATTGGTTCTTATAGATTCGTGGTTGGTTTATTTAACAGCGTTTTCAGTGGCACAGAATGTGTAGTATTGAATAATGATGCTGATGATGATTTGGAAAGGATGTCGTAGAAAGCATTCTTTGCCTAATTTTAGGTGGTACGTCAGGAAAGTTGGCCATAGAGGGACATAGGAAAGCAAAGAAACACCTCAGTATTTTCCGTATCATAGTTGATGTTTGAACCAGGGACTTCCAGATTGCAAAATAGGAGTGATAGGGGAACAATTTTTTAATGTCAGTGGTCATGTCATGGTCATTTGAAGTTGAAATGGGCTACTGTACTAGTAATGTTTCTTGTTTATGTTTAAATTAGTGTAGGTCCACATGGCCTTTTTTGTATCTGTAACATAGCCTATAATGTTGCCCTTATTAGCTGATTTTGTTATCAGCAAGGCCTTTAGGAATAAAACTTTCTGGTTCAAAAACATCAGTGGATTTCTTGACCAGCTGTCTTTAGGAAGCCATTCCATTGTGTTTATTACTAAATAAACTACACTTATTCAGTCTGACACAACACAAGTTTATTTAATTCAAATGTTTGCTTTCATGCTTATCAGCAGGACTTCTATTAACACTTGACCATTTGATTTCACTTTTTAGTTTTAACAGAGTGACAACTTACATTCATTATATTGTGTTTGTTCTGTTTATATTATGCAACCTGTGACATAATTCAAAAGAATATAATTTTATCCGCTGTAATGCCAGTTGAGAGTGTAATACTAAGAGTGTTTTAATAAATCGTCCGCACGCAGTGTACGTGCTGTTCTCATTTGTGCACGGAAATTAGAGCTACTTTTTGGTGTAATACTTCACTTTTCTGCTCATGCATTCAGTAACTGTTTAAGATATGATTATTTCCATAACAAATTCAGTGTTTTTACATGAATGTGTAATTGTGATCGTGACATGATTGCTACAATACTTTCATCCCACAACATGTACAGTACTTTATGGATTAGATTGTGGTTAGAGAAGCCAGAGTCACCAACAAACATAAACAGAATCAAAAAAGTGATACATTATATACATGAAAGTTCATCTTAAGGTTTGTGTGTATTAACAAAGGTTAATGTCGTGTTTGTGTTTGTGTGTGTGTGTGTAAAGCAATGTTATGCTGCTGATATGTCTGCAGAGTGAACTCTGTTAACCCCACACACACACACACACACACACACATACACACTGCCTTAGGTACATCCCAAAGACTGTGTTAATTGCTGTATACAGTGAGCCATGCTCATTATGCAATTCAAACAGGGACTATGATGACGTGTGATCCACGGTTCACATTCCTGTTAAGGGCAAGGGATTTTTTCTGTTCTTCAAATATCAGAGTGCCTCTGGGGCCCACCCATCCTTCTATTAAGTGGGTACCATGAGCTCTGTCCTTGGGGTAAGCAGCTGGGGAGTGAAGCTGACTACTCACCCCCATAGAGTGCCAAGGTGAGGAATGTGTGAAGCTAAACATTTGCATGTATAGGTAGAACTTTAGTTTTGATTTTACCTTAGGCACACTACAAAGATTATCAAATATACATTGTGTTAATTACTGAATATAATGGATGAAGTTGCCCTTGTACATCCAAACAATGGCTGAACTTCTTGCCATTTTTTCTCAATGAGGTAATGAACAAGTATGTTCCTTATCTTCACACCTTTGGTGTGTGTGGACGTGTTAGTAGCAAAAAATGAGCGCTATACCTTCGGTGAATTTCTCTTAAATGAGACTAAGAGGGCACTGATTCCAATGTATCTTACCATTGTACTGGTATGTTCATTTTTAAATACTGTGTCATTCATACAATTCTATATCAATACTTTTGTCAGTAAACAATTACAAACCGTTCAGTTTTACTAGAGATTAGATCTGACCACAAAGTAGGCATTTGAAAGTGGTGTGTTGATACATACAAGCTTGTTGAAGATTATAGGCATATCACCTTTTCCTTCACTGTAAAGAAAATACTGACGCTTTATTAGTTACTAATGGGGAATTTGGTCTAGAAGTAAAGGCAGAGAAAACTAAGTATATGTTCATGTCTCAGCAAGTGTAGAACAAAATTACATCATAAAGATTTGTAATTAATGCTTTTAAGTGTACTTACTTACTTACTCCATGGTGCAGAGTCCTCTTGAGAAGCTAACTGGTTTGCAGCTAGTCAAGAAATTCCCTGCATTTCACGAAACCCAAAGGTTCATTACCACACTCACAAGCGTCCGTCACCTGTCTCTATCCTGGGCCAGCCCAATCCAGTCCATATACCCACATCCCACCTTCTGGAGATCCATCCTAATATTATCCACCCATCTATGCCTAGGTCTTTCCAGTGGTCTCTTTCCCTCCAGTTTCCCCACCAAAACCCTATACAACCCCCTCTCCTCACCCATACGCGCCACATGCCCAGCCCATCTCATTCTTCTCGATTTTATCACCCACACAATGTTGTGTGAGTAGTACAGATCATTTAGCTCCTCATTATGCAGTCTCCTCCATTCCCCCGTTACCTCATCCCTCCTAGATCCGAATATTCTCCTCAACGCCATATTCTCAAACACCCTCAGCTTCCTTTCCTCCCTCAATGTCAGCGACCAAGTTTCACACCCATACAAAACAACAGGCAAAATTATAGTTCTATATATCTTAATCTCTAAATTTTTGGATAACAACCTGGTAGACAAAAGATTCTGTACCAAATGATAGCAAGCGTTTCCTGACTTCAATCTGCTCTTAATTTTTTCCGAAAAAGAATTTTGATTTGTTAAAGTTGTTCCCAAATATTTAAATTCCTCCACCCTGTTGAAGGTACTATATATCACTGTGATTTCGTCATGCATTCTGATCTCAAGACATAACCATGTACTTAGTTTTATCAGCACTTACTTCCAGTCCAATCTCCGTAATAGCAGCTACTAAAGCTTCTGCATTTTCCTTTAGAATATGTATACTTCCTCCCAGGTATATTATCATCATCAACATAAACCAGAAGCTGATACTTTTAAATGTATCAGAGTTTAAATATTTAGGAAAGACACTAATGAATCAAGACTGCATACGTGAAGAAATAAAGACCACATTAAATTTGGGGAATGTTACTGCTCGGTCCTGTATCTTCTGTCTTCCTGATTGCTTTCAAAAAAACATGGCAATTCACAGATACAAGAATGTAATTTTGCCTGTTGTTTTATGTAGGTGTCAAACATGGTCTCTTACTTTAAGGGAAGAACAAGGGATCAGGCTGTTCAGGAACAGGATGCTAAATGAGATACTGGGTCTAAAATGGAGGAATGTAAAGTCACATATTGAACTTTATGATTTGTACTCCTTGCTAAATATTATTGAAGAAATTAAATCAAGGAGTTTGAGATAGGCCAATCATATGGCATGTGGGAGGGAGGGAAATGCATATAATATTTTGGTGTGGAAACGAAAAGTAAGTAGAATGCTTGGAAAGCATAGATAGGAGAATAATATTAAATTATATCTAAGAAATAGGTGGGTCTGGACCACCTGGTTCTGTATAGGGTCAGTTTTTGGTTGTGATCCAGTGGGTTCCATAATATGAGGGGAATCTCGTCACTATCTGAGGATCTACTGACTTCTCAAGAACTGGTCCATTGAGGTTGTTAATCAACACATCTTTTTATAAGACTCTTGATGTTGAATATTATAATAAACATTTTGGTTGGAACTCTGGAAGTAAGCATGTCCTTTTGCCAAATGTAAGAGCACAGATTAATTGCCAGTATATTTGTTCACATCAGCGATGTTGTAGTAAAATGTTCCATCTTTAAATAATTAAGCACTCCTGTTCCTTGGTCTTGATATTTAATATTTAGGGAGGCATTTCAGAAATATTTTCTATAAATATTTATATGAAGCATTGTGGAGCAAGTGTATTTTTGGTTAGTAAGTTTTAAGTTGCATACCTGGAGCCCTGTGCTTGAAGATAAGACCCTATAGTGTATATTTATTAAATCGTGCTAGAAGATACTGCCAACTCCGGATGCAGTTGTCACAGAACTCCGTCCGTGGGGTGGGTGGAATGGTACCCTTTTCCAGTAATGAAACAAATTTATGAGTCCATCGGGCTTATGTGAGTATATGTAAGTGCTTAAAAGTAAACATACTTTCGTTACAAAACCTTTCACTTTATTGCGTCGTCGAAACAAAGGTTCTTATAATGTTTGTATGCATGTCTGTTGAGGAGTCAACAAATTACTTATACGTTATGCAGCCCCGTGTTCTGGGTTATATATCTGTAAGCTAAATAAGACAGGCAGTGTACGGATAATGTAACATTTTAGGCGCGTTCGTGTAACCTTTGGTGCAGTATGTGGCAGTTAAGTATTACATTTTCCGAGAGTGGGTGTTTGTAGCCTAGGTACCCAGCGTGAAATGCGCACGCGCCATATTGTCATTTGTGGCCGCCTCCGACTCTACTGTGTTCGCACACTATCTCATATACGGCACGATTTTGGGAGGGGAAAAGAAGGGAACAACATAAAACGTGTGTTTTGATTTTTTTCTGCGGCATTTCTCATTCTAAGAAGAACTGAGCGAGGTATGATACAACGTTAAACTAGATTGGAGTGTATGTATCTAACACATCTATATGATGGTAGAGATATGTATGTGATTTATTACATGTAATAAATTCTACACATGTCTCTACCATCATATACTTGAGTTAGACAAACACATACACTCCAATCTAGTTTAATTATAAACACAACGGGGATGACGAACCTTATGATTATGATACGACGTGCATATGGGTCTTCATGTAAAGTACCCGCTATTCTGGTCAGATTGTAATGAAACTTGAATTTTCTGGACAGATTTTCGAAAAATGCTCAGATTTCAAATTTCATGAGAATTCCTCCAGTGGGAGCCGATTTGTTCCATGCGGACAGACGGATAGACAGACACGACGGAGCGAATGGTGGCTTTCCGCAGTTTTGCTAACGCGTTTAAAAAGCGTTCACTGCGTCAGAATTTACGGTACATTCATTTGCATGTGGTTATAACAATTAACAGAATTAAAATAACGTTTTGTATCAGAGGAAGGAAATTGAACACCACAGTCTGTATTCAGGGTTGTCTTTTGTTGCAATGAATGCTATGAATTATTTGCATAATGCTTGCTGTAGCATACCCTCACCAGTTTTCATGGTCCCTGTGTGGCCGCCTTGCAGGTGATAGTTTTGCCATTAATCGCCAGTATTGTTCTTGCAACTTGTTATCTGAATATTCTCGTAGTCCATGTTGAGAGCCTTCAAACAAGAGAAGTGTGTCTGTGTGCCTTTCTTATATATATATATATATATAAGTATTGGGAATTTGGTGACAAGCCTGTCATCTTTCATGGTCTTGTTATGTATGTGATGTGCGCTTTTAAGTAACATAGGATTTTTGCCTTACATTTTAGAATCCGACCGTGGTGTGTGTATTGTAAGCCTATTGGTATTAGATCACATTATGACGTTCACGTAGGCCCCTTTACATATATAAGGAGAAAATAAAAGTTGTAAAATCACAGTCTAAACACAACTTTATCTGTGTGCAAAGCTGCTGCATGTTTCGGCTATACATAACCATCATCAGGCTGAACATACAACCGCAAAAAGAAGAACTATAATACAATGGAAAAAATTGTTCAGCCCTATGATGCCTGTATATAGCCGAAACATGTAGCTGGTTTGCACACAGATAAAGTTGTGTTTAGACTGTGATTTTTCCTCCTTTCTTTTCTCCTTACACATGTATAATTAAAACACAACGGGAATGGCTTTTCTAAAAATTAGGCCCCTTTAGTTTTCGATGCTGTGGCGCCCTACCTCCCTCCTCCCCCCAATTTCCCAGTTCCGTAATCTATTAGCCACGTAACCGTGTGTAAATGTAGGCACTTAATTATTCCCTGTTATTAATTTATTTCTGTGACTCTCCAATTTCCAGGTTCAAAAGTTAGGTATCTTGTAATTTTTCCGAGAATTCCGCGAGTACGCAGTAGGACAGGGGTGCACTAATTCCGGGGGCCAGGTCACCTGGGCGACGAACTTTGGTGCAGTGGTGCCTAACGTGTGTGGGTCCTCAGTGTGAAATCTACATCATGTCACGCTTCTGGCGCCTAGAATTTTAAAGTGGCTCCTAGATTTTTGGAAAATTCGTACACCTGTTCAATATGCAGTTTTCGTATTTTGTATTTGTGTGTGTCTTATGTGTGTGTGTTTGTTTTAGACTATCATTCATATGGTTAGGTACCTGCAGCCATTACAGCTCTTTTGAGTTTTTTTCAACTAATTTAAAGTGTTCATTATCAAGCTGTTCTTATTCTGGGTGGTTACTCGGTACGATACTACCAAAACGTAGTGCCGTATGTATGTATTTATGTTTGGTTAGACCAGGCATCACACTGACTAATAATAGCAGTGCACCTAGCACTTTATGCACCTGTTTGTTACATTTTGTGATATTCAGCTTACTTATTTGCAATTGACTGATACAAGGGCAGTGGTGTAGTTAGGGGTGGCGATTGGTACGGCCGCCCCGGGCGGCACAGGGTAATCAGCAGAAATAATGACTATTTTAAATGAAAAAAAAAAAGTATTCTTTTCGCTTATCAAATTTGATATTATTGGTCTAAATAAAAGGATAATGAGTGTGTGTGTTTTTTAATTTATAATTTATGTTAGGGGCGGCCGTTGTGATTGCAAGCCCTGGGCACCAAAAGCCTTGTCAAGTCTGTCTACAGCGGCATTATTTTAACTGATCAGTTTCGTTTCTCACTTCCTGCCGCTTATCCATTTTGCCGTAAGTCGGAGTCCAAGCACTTAGTTCAGTGTACTGCGTTACGCTTGGTGTTTTACTCATTATATTCGAATAAGGTGCTTGAAATTGTGTCCTTCGGCTCGCAGCGCATTTTACACCCAATTAGCAGTTTTCTGACGATCTGCCAGAGTTGTGGAGGTGTAAATGCACACAAACTACATTGTTAATGTGCGCTTATTTGCTTTAACATACCCTATAAGTGAACAGTCGCAGACTATCGGCCGAGGACGCTACAGTCCCCTGTCACCAAAAACAGTTTCTACTCAACGCGTAGAATTGGTGGAGGTGTGAGTTGTGGCACTCTTACAGAGAAATGGGCTCAGGATCTCATAACTGGAAAGGTGTTGAAAAAATAGAGTCGTAATTTAACAAGCTGGTCCCATTCGCCGCGCGGTGTAAGGCCATCGCTCGCTTTCTGGGATTGCGAGTTGGAATCCCGCCGGGAACATTGATGTTTGTCTCTTATGAGTGTTGTGTGTTGTCGGGTAGAGGTCTCTGCGTATGGCTGATCACTCATCCAGAGGAGTCCTACCGAGTGTTGTGTGTCCAATGAGTGTGATCGCGAAGCCTTGTATGGGGAGATGATGACCCGGAATCGGGTAGAAGCGCCACCAAAAAAAGTGTAATAAACATATCGGTGTGGATTTTTGTTCTCATAAAAAAAAATGGGCCCAAGAATCTTAATTATACTCATAGCACACTAAACATCAACCATAGCGTCATGTACTGGCTTCTCGTGGTGTTACATGGGATTTTCTGTCGACCGATATCTGCTGTTCTGAAAATTCGTGTAGCCTCTTAAGATGAAACCCAGATTGATGGCGAAACGAGTGTGGTTTCTGTTCCTCCGGCATGCACCCCATGAAGATAACCAGTTCACAACTCTCACTTCATGTAGCAGTGACTGTTCAGCTTGTACCGTCATTTATATATATTATACAAAAACTCGCGACCGAAGAAGTGCGTTACACGTTGCGACTGACGACGCATGCAGAACTGACTAGCTGTGACGGATAACGTGTGTGTGGACCAGCTGGTTAGTGGGCTGTTTTATACGATAATGGGGCCGATGGGACGTCACATACTACATTTTCAAATGAAATAATGTTTTTATACTAAACTGTTTTTTTCAGTGCGGTCGTCGCCGATCATATGCCATGTACAAAGTGTGGTGGGTTGTTGTTGTTGTTGTTGTTGTTGTTGTTGTTGGTGGTGGTGGTGGTGGTGGTAGTAGTAGTAGTAATAGTAGTAGTAATAATAATTGTTGTAATGTAGCATGGAGTGCTCCAGTTTAACAAAGAGAATTGACGTACCTCAGCGCATAAATTGGCACACGAACAATAGATCCTCGATCGCTGTCAAGATCAGATATGTTCTTTTCACAACACTTTTGGGTTGGCTGAGTCCATTGAATAAAAGACCGAGAGTTTGCCGTTGCAGATTCTTGGAAATTCGTGGAGCTTTACCCCCACGCCCTCTAGGTGCTTCTGGTATCTGGTATTTAAACACGGTTTGTTTATATTTGATGGGGGTGCCTCAAAAAGGAATCTGCGACTGTTAATACTAGTTTGTTTATGAAATTCGGATTATTAGTTACATGAAAATACTTTTTGTTATGTTTTATTTTAAACAAAAATTTAATCATTTGTGCGCTTGTTATGTTCAAGATGAAAAATGCATAAACCCGCAGTTCAACATCCGCCATCATGTTCAGTGATTGCGATAGCTAAAGCTCGTGTAAACCGTGGCATAACCATATTTTTTTAATGATGTAAATTATATGGGGCGGCCATTATAGCTCAGTCGGTGTAGCCACTCGCTGCGGGCTGGACGGTCCTTGTTTCGAACGCCGGTGGAGGCGCAAAATGCCGCATCCGTCCAGACCGGCCCTGTGGCTCACACAGCCTCCTATACAATAGGTACCGGGTCCCTTTCCTGGGTGTAAAGCGGCCGGAGCGTGGCGTTGATCACCCCCATTTAGCGCCGAGGTTAAAGAAAGACTAGAGCTATACCTCTGCCCCGCTTGTGGGCCTTCATGGCCTGTTCTGTGGTGAACTTTACCTTTTCTTGAAAGTTATGTGGAGTGGATACACACACACACACACACACACATATATATATATATATATATATATATATAAGGCATTGGTGTCACAGGCGAAAAACCTAGTTCACATTGAACTGATTGCAAAAGAGCTGCGGAGTTTGGAACACATTTATTTTTATAGCTGATCACCCTCACTGACATAATTGCACCGAAACGCATAAGCTTGTCAACGTAGTGTCTACGTTACTAATCATTTTACTGCTTATCTAAATCTGTCTTCTTTTTCTGCGAAAGACAGACATGGTTTGAACCGCATATTCAGAACATTCTTTTGTTGGTGGCCAAGGATTTATTACTACGTACTTTGTACGTGTATGTGCATTCACTCCAGAACCTTTCCAAGTGACTGAGGGATTGTACTGAAGCGAACTGATCGTATGATGTTTCGTAGAAGGTTTTAATGCTGTGACAGCAGTCAACAAATACTGTTTGCATGTTACGCACTGTGGCCTTGTTCTGACTTAGTTTACAGTGCTTTTGTGTGTGTGTGTGTGTGTGTGTGTGTGTGTGTGTGTGTGTGTGTGGCGGTACGCAACGGTGCGGCCTGTGGTACCTTTATTGACGGTGAATATTATCAATTCAGAACTAGGGGGGAAACATTCTAAGCACGATTTGGGCGGGGCGGGGGGTCATCTACATGGTCGAAATGCATGTCAACGAAGTTAAAGCTCCCGCTGCCCATTAGGTAAAAGGCGGGCTAGGTGAACTTAGGTGCCAGACTTGATATAGCGACAAGAAAAATCCTTGGGCATGTTGTGTTAGTGTGCCAAACAGAAACGAATCGCCTTGCTTACCCTTGCCTGGCTCTTGCGACTCTGTAAACGATATAAAGCAACTGTGTCAATCCTTGCCAGTAAAATACAAACAAGTGAACACGTAGGACATAACAACCCGTACCAGAACGTCATAAAGGATGACACAAAAGTCACTTCACCCTCGATGTTTAACCATGTTGCTTCTAGTGGTGGCTGCGCCACGCTGTGTAAAGAAACTGGAGAGCCGGGGTAGCGTAGTCGGTATAGTGAATAAGCTGCGGACTGGACGATCCAGGGTGTTGGAATCCCGACAGGTACTTTATACAGTCGTAAGTTACTATTCTTGTTAGCGTATTGCTGTATTGTTCTGGAAACCGAATGTAGCACCTCGGTATGAGGCTGGGGGCAGGTTTGTGGAGGAGAGTTTGTTTCCTTTATATACACTCCGTATGTCTGGTGCAGAGCATGTCTTTGTAGCATATTTGTGCATGAAATTAAGGATGCGCCCGCTTCCCATTTCAGTATCACAGCTGTAACAACTTCTGTCTGGTACAGTTCGTGAAATGGAATAAGTTAGTTGGGTATAAAACGTCGAAATTTGGCATTACTGAAGGAGGCCGATCTGGAAATTGGCTCCTACAATTATCTGCCAAGCACCAGCTACTATCACATGTAACCTGGTGTTGCAATTCACTTGCCATGGTCTTTAGCCCCCCCCCCCTCGTCCATCCACACCCGACTGCGTCAAATCATTGGTTCAGCTTCGTAATCACATAAGTCCTTTCACTGTGTGTACGACCGGGGTGGCCAGACGTCCTCATTTGTTTGGACGTGCCTGCTTTCTTAAGGGTAACCTTTGATACCCATGCTCTTTTTAGGCGCGTCCGAATAGTCGCGAAAAGCGCCGAGCTTTGCCTTGTCCGCCAGCGTGCCCTCATGCATAAGCGCTGTTGTCCCTGAATGAATTTTCGTGAAATATGATACTCGGGACTTATAGGAAAATTTGTCGAGGAACTTCACATTTGGTTAAAATCGGACAAAAATGTCTGGCACGTGACAGGAAGATCTAAGTACGTTCACATTGTTTGCTGTAGATTGGGAACACAAAATCATCGATAAGGGTCAGAAATTTTAGGCACATTCGCGAAAGGTGCCTGTTAGCATCGTCGTGTCTGCCCGTCTGTCTGTCCGCATCCATGAGCGCGGCTCCCACTGGACGGATTTTCGTGAAAATTGATGTTGGGGACTTCGTTGAAATCTGACAAAAAAATCGAGCACTTTACACGAAGGCTGAAGTTATGTTTCATGTTGTCGGTAGCGACACGTGTAGGGCAGCATTGCTCTGCTTCCATGACAACATTGTCAATATTTACTGCATTGTTGACAGTAACATACGTACGTGAACAATACGAATGGAACGCATTGTTGCGTTTCCATGGCGACAGTGGTTACTCGTCATGACTTTACTTTATACGAACATTGCCTACCTTGTTTGTTACATTGTTCTTCTTTTCTAAATTTCATTGTTACGAGCGTAAAAGCATCAGTCATAATTGCTCCCGAGCGTTTTTAACCCCTCCGCAACCAAGCGTGGTAACTTTATACCATGCCTGGTTTTTTTTTATGTTTCCTTTTGATGATTATTTCAAGTATGTCTTGTCAAATTCATTACGTTTCAAGTACTCTATAATATATTCATGTTTCTCTTGTGCTGAAAGAGTTTGGTGCCACGAAATGCCCCGCACGGTCAGCGGCGCTTGAGAGGAGTCGTGAATCACCCTGTCTCAACAGACAACTTTGTGGATTGTTTACCGACAGTTTAGCACCGCCCTTTATCCAGTACAGATATGTTGTACCGTTTTTGTGTGACAAAAAAAAACCGTGACAAAACATGGCTAATTCTCATTTTAAGAAAATACGACACACAACACACCAAGGCATTGCACGTTCAGACACACAAGTGTTTGAACGTGCAATGCCTTTGATGTACACCTTAAAAACATGCAAACAAAGAGGGGGGTCAATTGTGAATTAGAAATAGCAACAACACACTGGAATCGCCATCGTACCTTCTCTTGCCAGAAAACGACTGTGGGAATATTCACACCTTCTCATAATAAACCTAGACTACCACCAGTTGGTTACTTACAATACCTACTGAGTAATCACCAAATTTTCATTTTTTTTATATCCATCTCTCTTCACATTTCATAGTTCAGCGCGGCGAAAAAGTCCCGTAATGTAACTTTTCTTCACGACTACGGTCACGGATGATCTACATCACGTGTGTGTTATGTGCCCTATGTATGGGGTTTGTGTGTGAAGCAGTTCCTCCCTAGACGTGTACGAATAATTATGGCAAAAAATACGTTTTACGGATGGAGAGCAGCTTGAAATTCTGCAAAACAACAGTGATGGAGAATATCCAGAAGATAAAGAGGAGGAAGACAATGAGGAAAATAATATACAAATAGAGGAAGAAATTGCAAATGAGATGGAAGCAAGTGCGTTTCAGAAAGAAGAAGATTCAGGAAAAGAAGTTACTGCTGCTTTATGTATAACCAGTCAGACTTTTCCATCAAAGTCTGGAATGCAATGGAGCTCTAAAGCATCTGTTGTTACAAAAAGGGAAGCCTGTAACTTTTTCCCCCCCGCTAATACAGGTTTACAAAATGATGCAAGAAGTTTCACTCGGTTTCTGAAGCTTTCCAGCTATTTATCAGTAAAAAATGGTGGCAGAAACCTTAATTGATTCGAATGAGAAAGCGAAAGCCGTTTTCAGAAGTTCAAGTGACAAATAGAAAACTGGAAGGATATTACGCCCAAAGAACTATGCATTTGTAGGGATTTTCATAGCAGCGGGGCGAAACCAAGGAACAAGACTACAATAATATAAACAGCCAAATAGATGCAACAATAATAATTTTATTAATAATTTCAATCAGCTCAACATGTTTCGGGAAATAATTTCGCCCATCCTCAGGAACGCTAGACTGTGTTTACAGCTTGTAGTGTAAAGCACCGACGATGCTGCCGGCTGATGACCAGGATGAGGTGGAACTGAGTGTAAACACAGTGTAGCGCTCCTGAGGATGAGCGAAATTATTGCCCGAAACATGTTGAGCTGATTGAAATTGTTAATAAAATTATTATTGTTGCATCTAGTTGGCTGTTTATATTATTGTATCAGTGATGCACGGTCACACAAACATCAAAACGAACAAGACCACATTTAGACGAAGTGTGGACAAGTAATGAACTCTTTACATGGCCTTTTTTACATCAGCTATGTCAGAGAACAGGTACAAATAAATCTTTCGATTCGTAAACTTTAATGATATTGAAACAAGGAAAAAATCGCATTAGTGCAACGAAGGACAAATTGGAGGCAGTTCGTTCATTTTTTACCACTTCTCTCAAACTTGTATTGAAAATTATTTACCAGGCTGCAGTTTTATTTTGGACGCAAGGTAGGTTACTTAACCATTTGACGCCTAATGACCACTGTAGTGGTCGTACCGCACCGCTAAACTCTAAACGTTGCATTTTATATATTTATTCAACAAATATATGTACTGAATATTTTAAACACGGTGTAAACTCTCCGTTTTTTTCTCTTCAGAATGCAGTTTGTTTCATAATTCTAACTTATTTGGTTCCTGTTTTATTCACATTTTATATACAGGATGTGCTAAAATTTAAAAAATAATTCCGGCGCCAAAAGGTTAAGGGGAAGAAGCTCATTTACGGTGTATGAAAAAAGAAAAGCCAGGGCGGTATGGTTTTAAAAAATGGGTGTGTGCAGATACAGAGAAGTCGTGTGTTTTGAATTTGCAAGTTTACACTGGCACAACTGCTGGTAATAGGGAAGTCAGGCAGGGAAAACGAGTGGTTATGGACCTAGTCTAACGCAATTTTGGCTCTTGGAGGGGTGTTACGTCATTAGCATTGGCTGAAGAACTTCAAAAAAATCACAACCATTCAGGCGCCATGCGCTGCAACAGACGGTGGATAACAGGAATTTCTTCCGCACTCTAAAACGGAAGAGTATTTAAGAATATCCTGGTTTACTGATAACACGGCTCTTGTTTCTTTCATACGTGTCAAAAAAAAAAAAAGGGAAAATTGTGATCTTGCTATCCACAGAGACGTAGCTGAGTCATCAGAATTGTGAACCGGATATAGTCATGCATTACAAAAAAAAAAAAAAAAAAAAAAATTTGCTTAATTTTGAAACAAAAAAACAAAAGAGGATTTTTGCTTTTTGGTGGGGGGGGGGGGGGGGGGG